>ERZ827512.100-NODE-100-length-133952-cov-23.292225_pt1 | contig 133952 bp, 118 predicted proteins | sample MGYA00519916_ERZ827512 | MGnify/ENA primary metagenome ERZ827512 (study PRJEB31778, sample SAMEA3449335) | human gut metagenome | biome: human gut; feature: human-associated habitat; material: faeces | place: United Kingdom | collected 2010/2012 ...
GCAAACAGTGCACCACTGTTTGCCAGGATGAAGGTAGTAGATAACGTACAGGGAAAGACTTTGCAGGAAATCATCGACCAGTATTTTGTGCCTAAAACGAAGGTAGAATGCGACGGTTACAGAAGCTACCTGAATCTGGAAGGTGTGGAACTGAACGCAAAGAAATACGAAACAGATGATCTGCATTGGGTACACAAGGCAATCAGTAATCTGAAAGCATTCCTTCAGGGAACATATCACGGAAGGTGCACCAAGCTCCAGGCATATCTGGACGAGTACTGTTTCCGTTTCAACCGCCGCATGACGGGCAATCAGATATTCCTGCGCTTGACCAGAGCTGTCGCTATATCTTGTAGCGTGCTGAGTTAAGTCGATAAGCATTAAATCTTTTTTAAAGATTTTAATTGGAGTTCAGTATGAGAATATTGTACTTTTCCATATCCCTCCATACACACCAGAGATGAATCCGATAGAGCAGATCTGGAAGGAGATACGAAAGCGCGGCTTTCGAAACGAGGTTTTTGCAACCTTGGAGAAAGTCGTTGATCGTCTCTGCGATACCATTTGCTCGCTTGCCCCTAATACCATTTTCAGCATTACCGGATGCGATTGGATTATTAAAGCGTTTAATTAGGCTTTAGTATCAACCCCGATATCAAGAGACCGTCCTTACAGGCTCAAAAACTCCCACGTGCCGCAGCACATGGGAGTTTCCATAACACATATTCTTGTTGCACGGAACGTTTCCGCGATTACTTCTTCTTTTCCACTACCGGCGGGTTGATGCGGGCTTCGATACGATCCAGCGCGTGGACCATGCTTTCTTTCGCCGACTGGCTCACCTTGTCCAGGTAGTTTTCCTCCCACGCTTCCACCGTCTTGTCGATGCGCACTACACGGCGGTAGCCGTCGGCGCTTTCCGCCTCGCTGACCGTGTAAATGGGGGTGTAGCTGTAATTCGTCACCTTGGTGGTGCCGGTGCTGGAATCCTTGGTGATCTCCAAATCCAGAATGATGGAGTAATTGGTGCCGCCCCGGGAGGCGTCGCCGAAGAAGTCCCCCAGAGAATAGGCCACCAGCGTGCCTGCCAGCGCGTCGTACTCGATGGCCTGCACCGTATGGGGGTGGGTGCCGATAATAACGTCCACGCCCTGCTTTTTCATCAGGTTGACAATGCTCTTCTGGGTGTCGCTGATGTCGTCGTTGTATTCGCTGCCCCAGTGGAGCAGGGCGATGGTGATGTCCGGCTTCTCCGCTTCCACAGCCTTCAGAACGCTGGTGATGCGGGTGCGGTCGATCTTGTCGTAGGTGCTGGCGTAGTCCTCATAGAGGATGTTCACCAGATTGTCGTTTCCGGCGGGAAGTCCCCGGCCGCCCAGACCTTTGGTAAAGGCCACAAATGCAACCTTGACGCCCTGAGCTTCCGTGATGGTGTAGCCCTTGGACTGCTGGAACTCGGACTCCGAAGCGAACGCACCCACCGGCTCCAACCCCGCCGCCCGGATGGTTTGCAGGGTGGAAGTCAGGCCAATCAGGCCGTTGTTGATGGTGCAGGAATTGGCCATCTGGATCAGGTCAACGCCCGCGTTGCGCAGTCCATCCAGCAGTTCCCGGGGGGCGGAGGTGGTGTCGCTGCCATAGGGTTCGCCGCAGATGTTGCCCTCCAGGTTCAGCACCGTCAGATCCGCGTCGGACAGAGTGGACGCCACGTCCATAAAGGCGCGGGTGTAATTGTAGCCGCCCACGGCTACACCGGCGTTGATTACAGTGTTGGTCACGTTCAGGTCACCCGCCGCCTTGATGTGGATGGTGGTTTTGGTGCTTTTCTGAGCGCGGGTGGCCGGTTCTGTCGCCTGGGTGGGCTTCTGGGTGGGACGGGTCTCCGCCGCCACTGTCGTCTGGGAGCTGTCGGAACGGCTGGTGAGGAACACAATCCCCGCCGTGCACAGCACCAGTACCACCGCCGCCAGAATCAGCGTGATACGAAGCCGCTTAGCCTCGGCCTGCTGCTTTCTGCGCTGGGCTTCCCGCTTTTCACGGCGCATATTCATTTCATCGTCGTGCAGCGGCATGGCGTCGTCCTCCCAATTCTGAATGATGCTTTATTATACTGCATTTCCTCGGATAAAACAAGGGGTTATTCCCCAAAGTAGGCTCTCGTTTCCCCGGCGTTGCGGTGGATTTCCTCTTTCAGCGCATCCAGAGAGGGGAATTTCCGCTCCGGGCGGAGAAAACGGTAGAATTCCAGCGTGATTTCCCGGCCGTACAGGTCGCCGTCGTAGTCCAGAATCCACGGCTCTACCGTGACATTGCGCCCTTCCACCGTGGGACGGACGCCGACATTGGTCACGGCGCAGTACCGCTTGCCCTCCACCACGGCGCGGCAGGCATAGACGCCGAATTTGGGCTCTGCCAGCCCCTCCGGCAGACGCAGATTCGCGGTGGGGATGCCCAGCCGCCGCCCCAGCTGGTGTCCGTGAACCACGGAGCCGCTGAGAATATGGGGGTGTCCCAGAAATTTCACGGCGGTCTCCATGTACCCCGTCTCGATCTGGCGGCGAATGTAGGTGCTGGACACCCGAATGCCATCGATCATCTGGTCGTTCACCACGGCACTGACAAGCCCGTTCGCCCGGCAGAAATCTTCCAGAGCGTCCGCGTTTCCCTCGCCCCGATAGCCGAAACGGAAGTCCTCGCCGCAGACGAACCCGGCAGCAGCATAGTCCCGTATCAGCATATGAAGAAAATCCCGCCACGGCATGGTGTGCATCTGCTCGTCAAAGGGCAACGTCACGACCTGCTCCATGGAAAAGCGTTCCCGAAGGAGTTTCTCCCGGTCGTAGGGCGTATTGATGAGGGGCGGGGTGTTCCCCAGCACCAGCGTATCCGGATGGGCGGCAAAGGTCACGACCCCGGCGCGGTAGTTTTCTTCCCGCGCTAAGGTTTTGCACCGGTCAAGCAGCGCGGCGTGGCCTACGTGTACCCCGTCGAAGAATCCAAGGGCATAAATCGTCTTGTTCATTGGTTCACCTGACAGGAACGGAGGCTTGCGGCAAAGTCCGGGGCTTTCCGTTCCGTTCTTTTATTGTACGTCAAAAAAGCTCTTTATGGTTGACATAACGCCGTCTTCCACCTTCGCCAGCATGAGAAATTCTCCCGACTGGCTGTAAGCGCGGTAGGTTCCGCCGGGAAGACTGACGGAAAAGGCGTTGCCGTTCCGGCACCGCTTTTCCTGATTGACGGTTAGCTTCACCCCGGGATAGCCCCGGAACATAGTGTCCACGTCCCGCAGATAGGTTTCCGGCTCCGCCGCTTCCAGCAGCTGCTGTAAGGGGACAGCCTCGGCGATGGTATATTCCCCGGCCTGCGTCCGGCGCAGCGCCTGCATACATCCGCCGCAGCCCAGCGCTTCGCCGATGTCCGCGCACAAGGTGCGGATATACGTGCCCTTGGAGCAGCGCACCCGCAGACGGAGGGTATCCCCCTCCCGGGACAGCAGCGTCAGCTCGTGGATGGTGACGGGGCGGGGCTGGCGCTCCACCTGCCTACCCTTCCGGGCGAGGTCACACAGCTTCTGGCCGTTTACCTTCAGCGCGGAATACATGGGCGGGATCTGCATGATCTCCCCCCGGAAGCGTTCCAGAACCTCATCCAGCCGCGCCTGCGTCACGCTGACCTCCCGGCGGGTAAGCACCGTGCCGGTGGTATCCTCGGTATCGGTGGCGACGCCCAGAAGCAGCTCCGTTTCGTAGGTCTTCTCGGCGTGTTCAAAAAACTCTACGCCCCGGGTGGCGCGCCCCACAAACACAGGCAGCACACCGGTAGCCATGGGGTCCAGCGTACCGCCGTGGCCGATGCGCCGGGTGCCGAACACCCGCCGCAGCCGCGCCGTCACGTCCTGACTCGTCCACCCGGCGGGCTTGTCGATAATCACAATTCCGTTCATTTCAGTTCACTTCTGACATGACCGCTTCCACAGCCTTGACGGCCTCATCGAGAGGCAGCTTCATGGACGCGCCTGCCGCGCCCTTGTGGCCGCCGCCGCCGAAACGGACGGTGACCGCCGTGGCGTCGCAGCCGGGGACTGCCCGGACGGACAGCTTCGTCTCCCCGTCCCCCGTCTCCCGGAGGGTCGCCGCCATGCGCACGCCCGCCACCGTGCGGGGGAAATTGGAGATGTTGTCCATATCGTCCTCGTTGACGCCGATCTCCTCCTCCACGGCACGGGGGATAGCGCAGATGGCCATTTCGCCGCCACGCAGCAGCTCCAGATGCTCCACGATCCACGCCTGCATTTTCAGACGTTCCAGCGTGTTCGTCTCAAACAGCTCCTGATTCAGCTCGTAGATCCGCGCCCCTGCCCGGGTACACAGCGCCGCCACGGAAAAGGTATGCGCCGTGGTATTGGAAAAGCGGAAGCAGCCGGTGTCGGTGGAAACGCCCACATACACCGCCTCCGCCAGCGCCCGGTCGGCCTTGACGCCCATCAGCTCCAGCACGTCCCACACCACCTCGGCGCAGGAGGCGCTGTCCCCGTCCACCAGCTCCTGCTCCGTAAAGGAGGTCGCGGAGCTGTGATGGTCAATGCGCAGGGCAATCTTCCCCAGCAGCGGCCGGAAATCCGCAGGCAGCATCTCGGGAGACGCCACGTCCACCGAGACGATGGTGTCGCCTTCCTCCACCCATGGCTTGGTCAGCCCCTCATGGAGCCACGCAAACCGGGGCGTCACTTCTTTGTTGACAAGCACATGGGCGGTCTTGCCCAGCTGCCGCAGCCCCCGGCATAAAGCGGCGGAGGAGCCGACGGTGTCCCCGTCCGGGCGGCGGTGGGACAAAATGGCAAAATGGTCGTGTTCCAGAAGAAAACGCGCCGCATCAGCTCTCGTCAGAATCTTCATCGTGTTTTACCTCTAGTGAGTTGATCAGCTTCAGCATTCTCGCGCCGTAGGTGATGGAATCGTCCTCAGACCAGACGATCTCCGGGCTGTAGCGCAGCTGGAGGTTGTGTCCCAGCTGACGGCGCAGGTATCCGGCGGCGGATTTCAGCCCCGCCATGGCGTCCTTCACCCGCTCCTCCTGCAAAAAGCTGACATATACCTTGGTATAGCGCAGATCCGGGGTGGTCTCCACCCGGGTAATGGAGATCATCGTGTCCTGCACTCTGGGGTCCTTCACGGTACGAAGCAGGGCGGACAGCTCCTTCTGGATCTCCTCATTGATCCGGTTGATTCGGTTGGATGACATTGGGTACTCCTTTCAGCAGCACATCGGGGGTTTCCCCTCTGTGCAATAACAGTTTTCGCCGCGCCGCGAGGGGGAAACTCTGAATAAACCGTCTGCGGCTGAGCAGAGCGGATCTTTTCCCCCAGCTGTGCGGTTTCCAAAGCGGGAAATACACAAAGTATTTCTCCGCTTTGGAAGCCTTCATCTGGTGAAAAATCTCTCGCTGTCAGCTCTTGCCAGTTTATCCAGAGCTTCCCCGTGCGGCACGGCGAATAACTTAGCGTTTCACTTCCTGCATGACAAAGCACTCGAAAATGTCGCCTTCCTTGATGTCGTTGTACTTCACGACGCTCATGCCGCACTCGTAGCCGGCGGTGACTTCCTTGACCGCGTCCTTGAAGCGCTGCAGGGAGCCGATCTCGCCCTCGTGGATGACGATGTTGTCCCGCAGAACGCGCACCTGGGAATCCCGGGTGACCTTGCCGTCCTTGACCATACAGCCGGCAATGGTGCCGATGGCGCTGACCTTGTAGGTCATGCGCACTTCCGCGTGGCCGATGACAACTTCCTCGAACTTGGGCGCGAGCATACCCTTCATGGCGGCCTCGATCTCGTCGATGGCGTCGTAGATCACGCGATAGAACCGCATATCCACATTGGCACGGTGGGCGCTGGCAGCAGCGGCGGCGTCGGGACGGACATTGAAGCCCACCACAATGGCGCCTGCGGTGGAGGCAAGCAGAATGTCGCTTTCGTTGATAGCGCCGACGCCCGCGTGGATGACACGGACGCGGACTTCCTCGTTGGAGATCTTCTCCAGAGAGGATTTCAGCGCTTCGGCGGAGCCCTGCACGTCGGCCTTGACGATCAGCGGCAGCTCCTTCATTTCGCCCTCCTGCATCTTGGCGAACAGATTGTCCAGCGTGACCTTCTGGTTCATCTTGGCCAGGGCGTCCTTCTGCGCCTGACGGCGCTGCTCCACCAGCTCACGGGCCATGCGCTCGTCGGTGACGGCGTTGAACTCGTCGCCCGGCGTGGGCACGTCGGCAAGGCCGGTGATCTCCACAGGCACGGAGGGGCCGGCGGTCTTGACGGTGCGTCCTTTGTCGTTGGTCATAACACGGACACGGCCGACGGCGGTACCGGCAATGACGATATCGCCCTGCTTCAGCGTGCCGTTCTGCACCAGCAGCGTCGCCACGGGGCCGCGGGACTTATCCAGCCGCGCTTCGATCACCACGCCCTTGGCGCGGCGGTTGGGGTTGGCCTTCAGTTCCAGCACCTCGGCGGTGAGAATGACCATTTCCAGCAGATTGTCCAGACCCTGACCGGTCTTGGCGGAGATGGGGCAGATCACGGTCTCGCCGCCCCACTCCTCGGGGATCAGGTCGTACTTGGTCAGCTGCTCCTTGATCTTGTCGGGGTTGGCGGTGGGCTTATCCATCTTATTGATGGCGACGATAATGGGAACGTCCGCAGCCTTGGCGTGGTTGATGGACTCAATGGTCTGGGGCATGATGCCGTCGTCGGCGGCAACCACCAGAATGGCGATATCCGTGGACTTCGCGCCGCGGGCACGCATGGAGGTAAAGGCCGCGTGGCCGGGGGTATCCAAAAACGTGACCATATTCCCGTTCACGTCCACAGTGTAAGCGCCGATGTGCTGGGTGATGCCGCCAGCTTCTTCCGCAGTGACGGAGGTCTTGCGGATGGCGTCCAGCAGGGAGGTCTTGCCGTGGTCAACGTGACCCATGACCACTACGACGGGGGCGCGGGTCTCCAGCTCTTCGGCGGTATCCACATGGTCGTCGATGATCTGCTCCTCGATGGTGACGGTGACTTCCTTCTCCACCTTGCAGCCCATCTCGGTGGCCACGAACTCGGCGGTGTCAAAATCGATACTCTGGTTGATGGCGGCCATGACGCCGTTCTTCATCAGGCACTTGATGACCTCTCCGGCGGTCTTCTTCATCCGGGAAGCCAGCTCGCCCACGGTGATCTCCTCGGGGATCTTCACCGTCAGAGGTGCCTTCCGGGCGACCTCCATCTGCAGGCGGCGCATTTTCTCCTGCTCCTCGTTCCGGGACTTGCTGCCGCGGAACTTGCCGGACTGCTGCTTATTGCCCTGCTGACCCTTCTTGCCGCCGATGCGCTGCTTGCCGCCCTGATAATTCTGCACCTTCTCGGAGACCAGATTGTCCACGTCGGCAAAGCGTCCGGCGTTGACCTGCACGGCGGAGGTGTCCACCACCCGGCGCTCCCGCTTCCGTTCAGGCTCCTTGGGCTTGTCTGCCTTGGCAGGCTGCGCGCTGGGCGCGGCGGGCTGCTGGGGACGGTTCTGATTCTGGGGCTGGGACTGAGGCTTCGCCTGCTGGGGCTTCGCGGCCTGCTGGGCTTCCTGCTTGGGAGCCTCGGCCTTGGGGGCTTCGGGCTTGGGCGGCTCCGCCTTGGGCGCGGGCTTCACGGCAAACACCTGCTCCAGCGACGCGATCTGGTGGGTCTGGGTCATGCTGTCAAACACCAGATTCAGTTCCTCATCGGTGAGCACCTGCGTATTGGACTTGGGCTTCTGAAAATACTTGGAGATGATGTCCGCGATCACCTTCGGCGCAACGCCGAAGTCTGCCGCGACCTCCTTCAAACGATACTTCACTAAACTCATACGATAAAACGCACCTCCAAAATATGACAAGCGGAAAGCGGAACGCAGGGGATATGCGCTTCTGCGCTCTGCTTACTACTCAAAACTACTGCTTCTTTTTCCCTTTTCGCACATTTTTTACATGGGCTTTCGCTTCGGCCTGATGCTTCTTTACCTTTTCGGCCTTGGCGGAAAGCACTTCCAGAGCTTCCCGGTTTTTCTCCGGTTCGCCAAGCGCCGTCAGCAGGGTCAGCGCCAGCCGGACATCCGTCACGGCGGCGATGGCAAGGCTGGTTCGGCCGATGGCGAAGCCCATTTCCTCTTTGGTGGATTTCAGGCGGACGCACTGCTGGTCGGTTCCGGCGGCGAAGGATTTCGCCCGACGCCATGTGTGGTCGGAAGCGTCGGCGGCTACCAGAATCAGGTACGCCTTTCCCGCCCGGGCGATCGCGCCTACCGGCTCCTCGCCCAGCTCCGCCATGCCGCCCTTGCGGGCTATGGACAGATATTGCAGCGCCTTATCCATTCTCCATCTCCTTTTCCAGCCGCTTGTAGACCTCCTCCGGGATGGTCACTTCCAGACTGCGATCCAGCGCTTTGGAGCGGATGGCCTTTTTCAGGCACTCGGGGTTGGGGCAGATATACGCGCCCCGGCCGTTTTTCTTGCCGCCGAAGTCCAGACTGACCTCGCCCTCGGGGCTGCGGACGACCCGGATCAGCTCCCGCTTGGCCTTCCGTTCCCGGCAGCCCATACACTGCCGCTGGGGAATTTTCTTCTGCATCGAACTGCCTCCTTATCGCTCCGGATTTTTATGCTTCCTCCGTCTCCTCGGCGGGTTCAGCCTGAGAGGCGGGCTTGATGTCGATCTTATAGCCGGTCAGGCGGGCGGCCAGACGGGCGTTCTGACCCTCCTTACCGATGGCCAGAGACAGCTGGTCGTCGGGGACAATCACCCGGCAGGCTTTCTGGCCGGGGATCAGGCTGACGTCAATGACATCCGCAGGGCTGAGGGCAGCCCGGACATACTGGCAGGGGTCTTCGCTCCACACCACGATGTCGATCTTCTCGCCGCCCAGTTCCTTCACGACGGCGCCCACACGTCCGCCGTGAGGGCCGACGCAGGCGCCCACGGGGTCGATGCCCTCCATGGCGGCGCGAACTGCCATCTTGGAACGGGAACCGGCTTCCCGGGCGATGTTGCGGATCTCCACCTGACCGTCGGCGATCTCCGGGGTCTCCAGCTCGAACAGGCGGCGCACCAGATTGGGATGGGTGCGGGAGACGTGGATCAGCGGGCCGCGTCCCATCTTGTGGACTTCCAGCACGTACACCCGGATCATGTCGCCCTCGTGGTGGGTTTCGCCGGGGATCTGCTCGCCGGCCTGAAGCACGGCGTCGGAGGTATCGTTCCCCTGACCGATGCGCAGGAACATATCGCCGGTGGTGGGGTCGATGCGCAGCACGGTGCCGGTCATCAGTTCCTGTGCCTTGTTGGAATAGCTTTCGTAAGCCACGCCCCGTTCGGCTTCCCGGATGCCCTGAATGACCACCTGCTTGGCGGTCTGGGCGGCGATGCGGCCGAATTTCTGGATGTCCACGGGGATGTTCACCGGGTCGCCCACCTGAACGTCGGGGTTATAGTTCCGGGCGGCGTCGATGGGGATCTCCAGCGCGGTATCCTCCACTTCCTCCACGGCGGTCTTGACGATGTGCATGGAAAGTCCATGCTCGCTCAGATCGACCACCACATTGTCCGCCGGAACGTCCCGGCGATCCTCCCGGTCTTTGCGGTAGGCGTTGGTCAGCGCCTGTTTCAGACGCTCCACCATATAGTCCACAGGGATGCCCTTGAGCTTTTCCAGCTCCCGCAGAGACGCGAAAATCTCCGCGCCGATGTCCACCTTGGGGGCTTCCGCCTGCTTTTTGGCTGTCTTTCTTGCCATTTTATTCTGTCCTCCTATCAGAATTCCACGCGAAGCCGCACCAGCGCGACCTCGGATTTTTCAAACGTTACGGTTTCCTTGCCCGCTTCCACGGTCAGCCTGCCGTCCTCGTAAGCGCGCAGGACGCAGGGAATTTCCTTCAGGCCGTTTCTGGGGCGGTAGAGCTTGACGGTGATGGGGCTGCCCAGATATTTCTGGAAATCAGAAGGGCGCTTCAGCACCCGTTCCAGTCCGGCGGAGCAAACCTCAAAATGGTAGGAGCCGGGGATCGGGTCCTTTTCGTCCAGAATGGGGTCAACGGCGCGGGAGATGGCCTCGCAGTCGTTGATGTCCACGCCGCCGTCCTTGTCAATATACAGCCGCAGGAAATATTCGCTGCCCTCCCGGACGTATTCCACGTCCCAAAGCTCGCAGCCGTGTTCTTTTACGATGGGCTCGGCGAAGGCCGCCACTTGTTCGGTAACTTTCATGGATACACCCTTTCCCTGAGTCTGTCCGAAAGGTGGCTTTCACCCGCTCTCAGACACGACCTTAATCAGCAAGAAAGAGAGGCGCTCGCGCCTCTCTTTCCTACCTTCTACCTGTTTACGTTAGGATTATATCACTGTTTTTCCTGTTTGGCAAGAGGGTTTTCACAAATTCCGGGACTTTTTTTCAACATTTTGCCCAATCAGCGGTGGAAAACGCCCTTGAAGGAAAGCGCTTCGGATGATACAATACTCAAAAATAATTTTCCAGAATACGCAACCTTTTCCGCTTCTCATACGTTCTATTGGCAGAAGTACTTCTAACGAACAAGGGGTTGTCTATGAAACTGTCAGCTGAGGATGCCTTTCGCTTATACGGCGACCGTGTTTTCTCCGCGGCGTTCAGCGTCACAGGGAATCAGGCGGACGCCGACGACGCGGTGCAGGATACATATCTGCGGTACTGTTCCTATGACAAGGAATTTACCGACGAGGATCACATCCGCGCATGGCTTTTGCGGGTCGCCATCAACCGGGCCAGAGATCAGAAGCGTTCCTTCTGGGAAAAGCACCGGGTCTCATGGGAGGACTATATGGAAACGCTGTCCTTTGAAGCGCCGGAGGATAAGTCCCTCTTTGAGGCGGTCATGTCCCTGCCCGCCAAATACCGGACGGTGATCCACCTGTTTTATTACGAGGACTACAGTGTCGCCCGGATCGCGGAAATTCTGCACGCGCGGGCGGGCACCGTCAAAAGCCAGCTGAACCGGGGTCGGCAGCTCCTGAAAACCAAACTGATGGAGGCGTGGAACGATGACGAATAAGGAAAAATACCGGCGTGCCTTCGGCGTGCTTCATGCCTCCGAGGACATTTTGACGGAGGTAAAGCGTATGGAAACGAAAAAGCATTTTTCCCTACGGAAAGCGGTGCTGCTGTGCGCCGCGGTGATTGCGGTATTTGCCATGGCGGGCGTCTGCTACGCGGAAGACGTGGGCGGCATTCAGCGAACCATCCAGCTCTGGTGCTACGGCGATCAGACCGACGCCGTTCTGGAAATTCAGGACGGCAGCTACGAGCTGACCTACGAAGTTGCCGACGGGGTACACAGCGAAGGGGGCGGCGGCGTGGCCATCGACGCCTTTGGCCGGGAGCGCCCTCTGACGGAGGAAGAGCTTCTGGAAGACCTTCAGGACAGAATCGATGTGACCTACCGGGAGGACGGAACGGTGTGGGTCTACTACAAAGATCAGAGCATGGACATCACCGATCTCTTTGACGAAAACGGCGTGTGCTTCGTCCAGTTGAAGGACGGCAAGAAGACCGTCTATCTGACCGTCGAGTACGATAGCTGTTTCAGCTGGAGCACAGAATGCTACCTCCAGCCCACCCAGCGCCATTCCTGATTGCAAAAATTCCTCTGTTGCCACCGCAGCAGAGGAATTTTTTATTCCCGTTCCTTCACCAGCATGGGGGTGAACATGGGCTTGCCGAAGCGGGTGACGAAGCGCTGGCATTTTACCAGAAACGCGTAGTACACGTTGTACCCGCAGCCCAGCATCGTCTCCGCGTTGGCCATGCCCTTGGCGAGGATCACGTCCGCGCCCGACAGCGCCGCGGCGGCTTCCTCGCTCAGCAGATCCAGCTGGGTGCCCGCCACCCGGTTGCCGTTGTCGATCACCGGAAAGGGAATTCCCACGGCGGCGGCGTCCTCCCGGGTCGCGTCGTTCTGGGCAATGGCGCCCCGGACGCAGAAAGTGATGGCAATATCCGGATACGCCGCCGCGATGGCCTCGGCCAGCACCCGGTCAAAGCCGATCTCTCCGGCGTTGTCCGTCAGGTACACCAGCTTCCCGCCCCGGCACAAATCCCGGCAAAGGTAAGCGTACACCTGATCGTCCAGCTCCATTTCCAGCGCCTTGTCCAGCATTTCCTCCAGCTTTTCAAAGCTGACCTGCCCCTGTAAGGCGGAAAAGTCCAGATAATTCCCCAGAATGGCGAATTGCAGTCCCGCAAGAACCGGGTCCTTGGCTTCCGTCACCCTTTTCCGGATCATGGGAAGCCGCTCCAGCACGAAGTGGTTGGAATCCAGCTTTTCCTGACGGAAACGGTCATAGTCAAGGCCGTACATTTCGTGAAGCAGGTCGGCGATCTGGGGCCCGAACCACGGGGAGGACACCCCCTCCGGCGCATTAATGCACAGCTTCATGATCTCTTTGGCAAAGGCCATTGCCTGCTCCTCCGTCCCCAGCGTCTGGGCAAGGGCGATGTTCCGCCGCAGAAGGCATTGCAGGCAGTAAGTGTCGATGGAAATACTCATGGAACCTCCATAATGTTTATAACTTCAGCAAATCCTCAAAGGAATCGATTTTCCCGGCGTACCCTGCCGGGGTGCCGAAGCCGTAGCTTGCCCAGAGGAAGGGAACGCCCGCTTCCACCGTGGCCTCATAATCCCCCTGCGTGTCGCCGATGTAGGCGCAGGAGGTGATGTTGTATTTCTCCATCAGTGTGCGGATGGTCTTTCCCTTGCTGGTGCCGGTGTCGCCGAAGCACAGATGGCCGGTGATGCAGCCGGTCAGCCCCAGCTTGGAAATGCACAGCTCCGGATAGCCCTGCTGACTGTTGCTGACAATGAACAGCCGGTGGGTTTTCGCCAACGCCTCCATCGTCTCCCGGACGCCGGGGTAGCCGATATGGCAGGGGTTTTCGTGGAGGTGGCGGTTTTCCGTCTCCATGCACCGCGCCATCAGGGCGTAGCGCTCTTTTTCCGGAAAGTCGGCAAACAGAACGTCGGCGATTTCCGTCATCACCCGGCCGAACAGGGGTTTCAGGGTTTCCGCCGTGATGCAGTACCGGGAAAGCCCCTCTTTGTTAAGCTGGATGTTGTAGCCCTCCGCCACCAGCGCACGGGAATCCCAGAGGGTGCCGTCAATGTCAAAAATCAGGCTCTCGTAATTCATGCTTCCTCCAAGTGCCGCTGGATGCGGCCGATGATCATGTCCAGCGCCACCAGATTTTTTCCGCCCTCGGGGACGACGATGTTGGCGTACTTCTTGCTCGGCTCCACGTACCGCTCGTGCATAGGCTTGACCGTGTCCTGATACTGCTTCAGTACGCTTTCCAAAGTTCTTCCCCGCTTGTTCACGTCCCGCTTGATCCGGCGGCACAGGCGGATGTCCGCGTCGGTGTCCACGAAAATCCGGATGTCCATGAGGTTGCGCAGTTCCTCGTTCTCGAAGATCAGAATGCCCTCCACGATGATGACCTTTTTCGGCACGATGTGAATGGTCTGCTCCGACCGGTTATGGATGGTGAAGTCGTACACCGGGCATTCGATGGCGTGTCCCCGGCGCAGTTCTTCCAGATGGTAGACCATCAGGCTGGTGTCGAAGGCGGCAGGCTCGTCGTAATTGAGCTGACTGCGCTCCTCATAGGTCATGTCGTCGTGGCGCTTATAGTAGTTGTCGTGGCTGATGACCGTGACCATGCCCTCAAAGCGGGAGATCAGATTGTTCATCAGGGTGGTTTTGCCGCTGCCCGTGCCCCCGGCAATGCCGATGACCAGAATGTTGTCGTCCATAATCTTTTCCTCCATATCTATTTCTCATCCAACAGCTTCCGGGACAATTCGAGAATCGATTCGTCCGGGAGACTGTTGGTGAGGATGACCTCGCCTGTTCCGTTTTCCAGAAGGCCTGCCTCCGCCAGACGGCGGCGGGTCTCCCGGGCGGTGCCGTCACCCCCGTCTAACAGGGCGACGCCGCTTCCCAGCACCCGGGAAATGGCCTTCGCCGCAAAGGGGTAGTGGGTGCAGCCCAGCACCACCTCGTCCAGCTTCCCCTGATAGGGGGCGAACAGCTCCCGCAGAAGGGATTCGGCTTCCGGGGAATCCGCCTGCCCCCGCTCCACCAGCTCCACCAGCCCCGGCGCAGGGATTTTGTAGACCCGGCAGCTCTGGTCGTAGCGATGCATCAGCGCTTCAAATTTTCCCTCCCGCAGGGTCATGGGCGTGGCCATCACGCCGATGCCGCCGCCGTGGTACCGGTCATAGGCCAGCTTGAGGGCAGGCTCGATGCCGATGACGATGGTATCCGGATAGGCTTCCCGCAGGTCGTGGATGGCGGCGGAGGTCGCGGTGTTGCAGGCTACCACCAGCGCCTTGACTCCGCGCGCCATCAGATGCCGCGCCGCGGCAAAGGTGAGCGCTTCCACCTCGTCCTTGGTTTTTGTGCCGTAGGGGGCGTTGGCGGAGTCGCCGAAATAGAGATACCTTTCCCCGGGCATGACCCGCCGCAGGTGCCGCAGTACGCTGATGCCGCCCACGCCGGAGTCGAAGACGGCAATAAAATCTTCTTTGGTGTTCATGGTTTCACCTGGTCATCTTCCGGGGCGGGCGCGTGGCCGCCCCATGTTTTCTATATAGTATCAAATTTCCACCGTTCTTTCAATGGCTCGTTGCTTTTTTCGTGGATTTTTTGGAAGCGAATGCTCCCCCGGCTGCTGATGCAGCCGGGGGAAGAAAACACTATTTTGTAACGGGAATGCTGACCCGCTTGCTTTCCAGCAAAAGCTCATCGGTGTCATGATCCAGGACGCCCAGCACCAGCTCCAGGGAGGTGATGTCCCGAACCCGCTCCACGCCCGCGTCATACAGCCACATTTCGCACTTGCCCCAGGCGTCCGGCGCAAGCTCGTCGAACAGGAACAGATCAGCGGATTCGCCGTTCACATAGGTTTCCATCGTGTAGAGCCAGATATTCCGCTCGGAATGATTCTCTACCCGGAACCGGAAGGCGCCGTCCTCGCAAAGCTCACCCTCGCTGCCCGTGTAGGTAAGGGTGATGCCCGCCTCCTCCAGAACCGTCGTGCCGCCGCTCTCCACCGACCGGACATTGTTCTTGTCTGCGCGCAGGGTAATGGGGGGCGTAGAATCCAGCGGATTGTAGTCGCTGGCATCCGTCACTTCCAAGCAGAACGAGAGTTCGCCGATCGTTTCAATATTTCCGTTTTCAAGGTCGGTATCGTTGACCCAGATCGAGGTCATTTCCTCCTGTCCCGCTTCCACCTCGCCCAAAAAGAGGCGGTACTCCGTCATGTAGCCGTTGACGCAGTCCATGCTGCTCATGAGCATAACGTCCCGGTCTGAATCGTTGCGCAGGTAGACGGGAATCTCGTCCGTGTATGTGTCCCCGTCCTTCCAGTCGGCCACGGCCAGGATGCCGCCCTTATCGTACAGGACGGTCTGGTGGTGGAAATCCTCCGGGCGAATCACCGCTTCCGTCTCCCAGGTGTCCCCGTCGTCGCTCCACAGGGAGGACATGCTGCTCACTTTTTCGGTAATGAACTCCGTCAGCACGTACTGCGCCACCATGAACGCGGTTACGATCAGAATCGGCCAGAGCCACTTGGGGCTGGTCTTTTTCCGCCGGCCGGAATACTGCCTGCATTCTTTTTGCCGGGTGGGGACGCTCCGGCGGACGGGTCTGTCCTCGGGCTGCTCAATGATCAACGGCTCCCCCTCGTGGGTGTGCAGGCCGTGGGCGATTTCTTCGGTAAACGGCTCGTAGTAGCATTCCCGGCAACGCTTGCCGTCATAGGGCGCGCCGCAGCAGGGGCATCTTTTCATTTGGGTTCACACTTCCGCACCATCCGGTGCCGCCTTCCTTTTGGTTTCCAATTTTAATTGTAACATAGGGGTCAACCCTCCGCAACAGCATGAACACGGGATTTTTTGCCGCTTCACGGGAAACCTCCCTCTTTATGGCAAAACCGTTGCATTCTTCCGTCCGAAACGGTATAATGTCAGAAAAACACTCGGGAGGAATTTTTATGGATTTGAACATCGGCCGTATGCCCCACGGGCCGCGGAACTCCATCGCGGACGTGTCAGGCGTCCGCGTCGGCCACTGCACCGTGGATGATGAACGGCACAAAACCGGCGTGACGGTGATCCTGCCCTGCGAGGACGACATTTTCCGCAATAAAATGCCCGCGGCTTACCACGTTCTCAACGGCTTCGGAAAAACCGTCGGGCTGATGCAGATCGGGGAGCTGGGAACGCTGGAGACCCCCATCGCCCTGACGAACACCCTGAACGTGGGGCTGGTTCACGACGCCATGGTGGAATACATGTGCCGTCAGGGGGAGCGCCGGGGATATCCGGTTCTTTCCGTGAACCCCGTGGTGTGCGAGTGCAACGACGCGTCCCTGAATGACATCCGTCACCGGGCGGTGGGGCAGGCGGAGGTGTTCACCGCCATTGCCGCCGCGTCGGCGGACTTTGCGCAGGGCGACGTGGGCGCGGGCAAGGGCATGACCTGCCACGACCTGAAGGGCGGCATCGGTTCCTCCTCCCGGCTTGTGGAGATCGGCGGTGAGACCTTCACCGTGGGCGTGCTGGTTCTGACGAACCACGGGTGCCTGCATGACCTGACCATCGGCGGGGAAAACGTCGGCAAAGCGATTGAATACCGCATCCGGGAGGACACTCCGGACGAGGGCAGCTGCATCATGATCGTCGGCACCGACCTGCCCGTCACCTCCCGCCAGCTGGGACGGATCATCCGTCGGTGCAGCGTGGGGCTTGCCCGGCTGGGCAGCTACATCGGCCACGGCAGCGGTGAGGTTATGGTGGGCTTTTCCACCGCCAACCGGATTCCGGCACAGGGTGATTGCCTGAACTTCCGCTGCATCCACGAAAGCCACATAGACGACGCCTTCCGCGCCGTGGCGGAGGCCACCGAAGAAGCGGTGCTGCGTTCCATGCTGGAAGCCCACCCGGTCACGGGCTTCACCGGCAAGGTGCGCCGAAGCCTTGGCGAATTCTGGAAGCCCTGAACAGCGAAAAATCCCCGCGGCACTTTGGGTGCCGCGGGGAATCTTACATTATCCGAACCGGAATTACAGCAGGGTAGCGAAGTGCTTGATGGTGCGGACCATCTGAGAAACATAGGAGTTCTCGTTGTCGTACCAGGAAACGACCTGCACCTGGCTGGTGCCGTTGCCCAGATTGATGACCATGGTCTGGGTGGCATCGAACAGGGAGCCGAAACGCATGCCAACGATGTCGGAGGAAACGATCTCATCGGTGTTGTAGCCGAAGGACTCGGTGGCCTGAGACTTCATCTGAGCGTTGATCTCTTCCTTGGTGGGGTTGCCCTCAACAACGGCGTTCAGGATGGTGGTGGAGCCGGTGGGGGTGGGAACACGCTGAGCAGCGCCGATCAGCTTGCCGTTCAGCTCGGGGATGACCAGACCGATGGCCTTGGCAGCGCCGGTGGAGTTGGGAACGATGTTCACAGCACCCGCACGGGAACGACGCAGGTCGCCCTTGCGCTGGGGGCCGTCCAGAATCATCTGGTCGCCGGTGTAGGCGTGGATGGTGCACATAATGCCGGACTGGATCTTCCAGCCGTCGTTCAGAGCCTTGGCCATGGGAGCCAGGCAGTTGGTGGTGCAGGAAGCGGCGGAGATGATGTTGTCTTCCTTGGTCAGGGTGTTGTGGTTAACGTTGTAAACGATGGTGGGCAGGTCATTGCCGGCAGGAGCGGAAATGACGACCTTCTTGGCGCCGGCGTCGATGTGCGCCTGAGCCTTGGCCTTGGAAGTGTAGAAACCGGTGCACTCCAGGACAACGTCAACACCCAGCTCGCCCCAGGGCAGCTCGGCAGCGTTGGCCTTGGCGTAAATGGTGATCTTCTTGCCGTCGACGGTGATGAAGTCCTCGCCGGCCTCAACGACGTGACCCTGAGCAGCGTAGTTGCCCTGAGTGGAATCGTACTTCAGCAGGTGAGCCAGCATCTTGGGAGAGGTCAGGTCGTTGATCGCGACGACTTCAAAACCCTCAGCACCGAACATCTGACGGAAAGCCAGACGGCCGATACGGCCAAAACCATTGATTGCAACTTTAACAGACATGGTAATTCCTCCATTTTTATTACTGCCGGAAGGCAGTATTTTACTTTTCAGGTACGGCATTCGATATCTCCGTACGGAATCCATTATACAATAATCCCACTGCGTTGTAAAGTGTAATTTTCGTAAAATTCCGATCAGTTTTTGCTATTTTTCGGTGCATGTTGCTCATTTGCGCAAAAGCGCCCGCCGCGTGACGCTGCGGGCACTTTTCATTTCCCGGAATATCCGCCCCAAACTCAGGACGCGGCCGTGGTTTCGGCGGGCTGCTCCGGCATTCCTTCGCAGACGACGGGGGACTGAGGCGTGCAGATGGCCATGTAGGTGTTGCCCCGGCCAAGCTTCAGCGGCTCGCCGCTTTCCGTGAAGAAACGGAACGGCTCCTTATCGCCGCCGCACATCCAGACGATGGGGATGAGCTTGCCGCCGCAGGCAAAGTAGCCCTTGCCGCCGGCATTGAAGTCCGCGATGTGGTAAATGCCGGTGGTGGTGATGTCCGCGTACATGACGATGACGTTCCGGAACGCTTCGACTTCCTCAGTCTTCAGGTCGGTCATAACCTTGCCGTACTGGTTGAAGGCGTATTTGCCCGTGCTCTCGTCGTAGACCATCCGGGTTTCCTTTCTGGCCTTTTCGTAGACCAGCGTGATGCTGATGTCCTTGGCCTCAACACCGTCCGCCGGGGTGCCGTCGTCGGTGAAGTCGAAGCCGTAGTCCCGCTCCAGCGTCATGGGGTAGCCCTGAGACTCGGCGTAGGCTTTGATGCCGGAACCGATGCCGTAGAGGGTGTTCTCCAGCGCGCCCTTGCGCTCGGTGTCCCGATAGGAAGCGCCGGTGGAGGCCACCACCCATTCGTCAATGTTGAAATTCTCCACGCCCCGATCCTTGGCATCCTTCAGCGCCTGCGCGGAGCCGCCCGCGTGGGACAGGATCAGGTCATAGTGCTGGGCAATGCTGTTGAACATGGGCCGGGTGGAACGGGTGGAGCCGATGGCGTCCACGGAGTCGATGTCGGTAAACAGCGCCAGACAGCGCACCACGCTGTCCATGTTGACGTAGCACTCGATCAGCATGTCCGCCTTCACCACGCCCACATGGGGAATGTTGTCCGCCAGATTGCTCACGGTGTTGGCAAAAATACGGCCGGTGAAGGGCGCGTCCAGAACTTCGCCGTTCAGGGGGTTGACATAAACCTCCGGTTCCGTGGTCGGCACGGTGGTCGGTTCCGCCGTGGGTTCCGCGGTGGGTTCGGCGGTCGGCGCGGCGGTGGTCTCCGGCACCGCTGCGGGAGTCGCGGCAGGCGCGCTCCTGGCACCGCAGCCGCACAGCAGCAGCGCCAAGGTAAGCGTCAGGGCAATAACTCTTTTCATAATCTTCTTCCTTTCCCGTTGGTAGATATTTTTCCGCAGATCTGCGGTCTCTCTCAGCTGAACTGCGTGGCAACCTTACTGCTCTCCATGGTCTTGCCCAGCGTGTAGTAGAACACGTTGTCCCGGGCGGGGTTCAGGTCGCTCAGCACGCCGCGCTTGGCGTAGATGGCGTAGTAACCGGCCATCACGGGGATGATCCGGCCGTCGTCCGCCACCAGCTTGTGCAGGTTATAGTAGTTGCCTCTGTCCGCCAGAGACTGATTGACCATGTTGTAGATCGTCTCGTTGGCGAGGCCGCCCCAGCTCATTTCGCCCCACGGCCGGTAGAATTCCGACAGGTCCGCCGTTGTGGGCAGCTTCGTGATGCCGAGGTAAATGTCGTAGTTGGCCGCCTGAAGCCGGGCTTCGTAGACGCTGGTGGGACTTTCCACCGTCTCGCAGGCAAGACCCAGCTCCGTCAGCGTGGCCGCGATGTTCCGGGCGCAGCGCAGGCGGGCGGAATCGTCGCTGTTGACCAGCAGCTGCAGCGTCCTCGGCACGCCCTTGTCGTTGGTGGGAACGCGGAATTTGCTGGCCGCGTCGATGAAGCGCATCTCGTCGTAATCATAATTTGCTGCCAGACTTTTGCTGTAATACGGCGACATGGGGGAAATGGGCAGGGTCGTGGGCAGCGCCAGTCCGCCGTAGTTGTCGTCCACCAGCGTCTGCCGGTCAATGCCGTAGGTCAGGAAGGTACGCAGGGTGCCGTCGTCGAAAAATTTACTGTAGGTGACGTTGCAGCCGATATACATCATGAAGCCGCTGTCCACTTCCCACAGCTCGAAGTCGCAGCGGTAGTCGGCGTAGGAATCCGTCTGGGGGTTGGTGCAGACCACGCTCAGGCCGGAAAACTCAAACTCGTCCCGGATCTGGGAAGGGGACTCCGCCTCCACCAGGGCGATGGAGGAATCCTTCGCCACCAGGTCTTCGCTGCTGCACCACCAGTTCACCACCCGCTGCAAGTGCTTGCCGCCGATGCCGTCTTCCAGAGAGTAGGGGCCGGTTCCAAGGGGGTTGTCCACGGTCACTTCCGAAGCCTTGACGATGGGGATATCCAGCAGCAGCGCCAGATTCTGGTACGGCGTGTCAAGGAAAAAGTCCACGCCGCCGTCGCTGGACAGCTCCACACGGGCAATGTGGGTGAAGCGTCCCTTGTAATACACGTTCTGCCGCGCCTGCTCGTAGCTCGCGACCACGTCCTGCACCGTGACCCGGGTGCCGTCGGAGAAGGTCGCGTTGGGTTCCAGATAGATCGTCCATGTACGGTTATCCGGGGTGACCTGATACTGAGAGCACAGAATGGGGGTCGTATTGTTCTTGGAGTCCACCGCGAACAGGCCCTGATACATCAGGGACATGACCACGCGGTTGGTGTAGTCGCTGCCGTACAGGGGGTTCATGGAGCGGTCGGGATAGTAGGCCAGCGTCAGATCCTGAGAGTCCGGCGCGATGGTTTCCTCCGCCGGGTCCTCCCCCTCCATCAGAAGGGCGTCTCCCGTGGGGACGTAGGCGGAATTGTCGATGCTCCCGACGCAGCCGGTGAAGCACCCCAGACAGAGGATAAGCGCCAGAAGCGCGGATATTCCCTTTTTCATCCCGTCACCTCCTGACAGACGATCACCGCGCCCTGCGATCCCCGCTCCCCGCCGGTCGCCCGGTGGGACCAGAAGCGGTCGCAGCTGCACACGGTGCAGTCTCTACTTAAGTCAATGTGTTCCACGCCGCAGCGGCGCAGAACCATGGCGTTGATCTGCTTTAAGTCCAGATGGTATTTTTCGCCCCGTTTTTCAATGTAGGCGTCCACCTCCGGGCCGAAGGCGGCGCGCATGGCATCGGGGACGTCGTGGTCGGTCTCAAAATGGCACATGCCGATGTTGGGGCCGATGGCCGCGCGGATGTTCTCCGGCTTCGCGCCGAAGTTCTCCGCCATGGCGCGAACCACCTTTGCGCCGATGGCCTGCGCCGTCCCCCGCCAACCGGCGTGGGCCGCGCCTACCGCCCCGGTCACGGGGTCGAAAAACAGCAGCGGCGTGCAGTCGGCGGTGAACACCAGCAGCGCAACGCCGGGGGTGTTTGTCACAAGGGCGTCACATTTGGGATAGTCCCGGTGGCACAGGCCGATATGGTCTTTTTCCGTCACCACCCGGACGATGTCCGAATGGATCTGCAATGTCATCACCAGTTTTTCCGGGTCGAAGCCCACGGCGCGGCCGAGGCGGCGGAGGTTTTCCTCCACGTTTTCCAGAGAGTCCCCCCGGCCTACGGCCAGATTCAGGCTGCTCTGGGTGCCGGTGCTGACGCCGCCAAGACGGGTGGTGAACCCGTGGGGGACGGTGATGCCGTCGGCGGTCAGATATTGGAGTGTCTCGTATTTCTGTGTTCGTATCATAATCTCGTTTTCGCGCGTCGGAAGTAAGGCACTTTCGTGCCTTACTTCCGATTCTCTGTTATCTTAACTTTCGAGTTTGTCCTTCTGCATGCAGCACTTCTTGTACTTCTTGCCGCTGCCGCAGGGGCAGGGGTCGTTGGGGCCGACCTTGTGCTCCTTACGCACCGGCGCACGCTTGACCTGAGACTTGTCCGGGGCGGAGGTGCCGGTCTCCTTGGCCACCTTCTCCCGCTTGACTTCCTGCGCGGGACGCAGCTGCACCAGGAACATCCGGCGGATGGTCTCCTCCTTGATGGCGGTGATCATGGCCTCGAACATCTGGTAGCCCTCTTCCTTGTAGGCCACCACCGGGTCGTGCTGGCCGTAAGCCCGCAGACCGATGCCCTGCTTCAGATCGTCCATGGCGTCGATGTTGTCCATCCAGTATTCGTCCACCACCCGGAGCATGACCACACGCTCCAGCTCCCGCATGATCTTGGGGGTGTAGGCGGCTTCCTTGGCCTCGTAGGTGTGCTTGGCAATTTCAAAAACGGTGTCCGTCAGCTCATCGGCGTTCATGGCCAGCAGCTGCTCCCGGCGGGACGCCAGCGTGCCTTTGGCGAAGTAGATGCCCTCCATGGCGTTGGCCAGCCCCTTCAGGCCGTCCTCGTTCACCTCGCCGCCATGCCCGCTGAGGGCGGTGGAAACATCTCCCTCCACAAGGGAGCGGAGCATCTGCATCATGTTCTCCCGCAGGTCTTCCCCATCCAGCACCTTCTGCCGCTGGGCGTAGATGACCTCACGCTGGGTGTTCATGACGTTATCGTATTCCAGAACGTTCTTTCTTGCGCGGAAGTTCCGGGATTCTACGCTCTTCTGGGCGTTTTCCACGGCGTTGCTGAGGATTTTCGCGTCAATGGGTGTGTCCTCGTCCAGACCTAGGGAGTCCATCATGCTCATCACCCGGTCGGTGGAGAACAGGCGCATCAGATCGTCCTGTAAGCTCAGATAGAAGCGGCTTTCGCCGGGGTCGCCCTGACGGCCGGAACGGCCGCGCAGCTGATTGTCGATCCGCCGGGACTCGTGGCGCTCGGTGCCGATGATGAACAGGCCGCCGGCGGCGCGAACCTGCTCCGCCTCCTGGGTGATGGCAGCCTTGTGCTTTTTCAGCAGCTCTTCGTAGGTGTGGCGCACTTTCAGAATTTCCGGGTCGCTGGTCTCGGCGTAGGAGTCGGCCTCCTGTAAAAGTTCATCCGGGAAATCCATTCTCGCAAGCTCCGCTTTCGCAAGGAAATCGGCGTTGCCGCCCAGCATGATGTCGGTACCGCGGCCCGCCATGTTGGTGGCGATGGTCACGGCGCCCAGCTTGCCAGCCTGCGCCACGATCTGGGCTTCCTGCTCATGATGCTTGGCGTTCAGGACGCTGTGGGGGATGCCCTCCCGTTTCAGCAGCTTGCTGAGGATTTCGCTCTTTTCAATGGAGATCGTACCAACCAGCACGGGCTGACCCTTTTCGTGGCACTCTTTCACCTGCCGGATGATGGCGCGGAACTTGCCCGCTTCGGTCTTGTACACCACATCGGGGTGGTCGATACGGATGACGGGACGGTTGGTGGGAATCTCCACCACGTCCAGATTGTAGATGGCGCTGAATTCCTCTTCCTCCGTCAGAGCGGTGCCGGTCATGCCGGAGAGCTTGCCGTAGAGCCGGAAGAAATTCTGGAAGGTGATGGTGGCCAGGGTCTTGCTCTCCCCCGCGACGGTCACGCCCTCCTTGGCCTCGATGGCCTGATGCAGGCCCTCGTTGTACCGGCGGCCGTACATGAGACGGCCGGTGAACTCGTCCACGATGATGACCTGACCGTCCTTGATGACGTAGTCAATGTCCCGCTTCATAAGGCCGCGGGCCTTCATGGCCTGATTGATGTGGTGAGAGAGGGTAGCGTTCTCCGCGTCGGCCAGATTTTCCACGCCGAAGAACTTCTCCGCCTTGGCGATGCCGCTGGCGGTGAGGGACACGGTGCGCTGTTTTTCGTCCACGATGTAGTCGCAGTCGTAGTCGTCGTGGATCTCCTTCTCGTCGGTCTTGGCGAAGACCTGCTTGCGCAGAGTGGACACGAAGTGATCGGCCATTTCGTACAGCTTGGAGGAATCCTCCCCCTTGCCGGAAATAATCAGCGGGGTGCGGGCTTCATCGATGAGGATGGAGTCCACCTCGTCCACGATGGCAAAGGCGTGTCCTCGCTGCACCAGCTCGGACTTGTAGATCGCCATGTTGTCCCGGAGGTAGTCAAAACCCAGCTCGTTGTTGGTGCAGTAGGTGATGTCGGCGGCGTAGGCCACCCGGCGCTCCGCCGGGGACATGCCGGGGATCACCAGACCAACGGTCAGCCCCATGTAGCGGTAGACCTTGCCCATCCACTCCGAGTCACGCTTGGCAAGGTACTCGTTGACGGTGACCACGTGAACGCCCTTACCGGTCAGCGCGTTTAAGTAGCAGGGCAGAATGGCGACCAGCGTCTTGCCTTCACCGGTCTTCATTTCGGCGATGCGCCCCTGATGGAGCACGATGCCGCCGATGAGCTGGACAGGATAGGGGCGCATTCCCAGCACCCGGTCGGCCGCCTCCCGGACGGCAGCAAAGGCTTCCGGCAGGAGGTCATCCAGCGTCTCCCCCTGATCCAGCCGGTTCTTGAACTCGGCGGTTTTGGCCTTCAGAGCTTCCTCGGAAAGTGCCCTGTATTCGTCCTCCAGCGCCAGAATTTTATCCACCGTGGGCTGGATTTTCTTAATTTCCCGCTGGGAACGGGTGCCGAAAATTTTTTCAAATACTCCCATATGTTTCTCCTTTTGCACCTGCCGGGGAATTCCGGCGGCACAGGTCATTTTGGGTATTATAGCATAAGCGCAAAGAGAATAAAAGTCGAATTTATGAACAAAAAGCGGCTTCGCGCCCTCTTTTTCCTCACCGAACTACCAAATTCACTGTCTGTCGGCGAAAAAGGCTTCGATTTCGCCCCTCGCCGCCTGTACCCGTCCCTGCTGGCAGAGGGGTTTTCCGCCGCCCCGGCCATGGAGCGCGGCGGTCATGTCCCGACCCAGCTGCCGCAGGTCGCCCTGTCGGGCGATCAGGCAGTAGGCATAGCCGCCCTCGCCGCTGCCGCTGAATACCGCCGCCGTGCCGCCGCACTTGTCCGCGATGGCGTCCGCCAGCTCCCGGACGCCCTCGGCGCTTAAGTCTTCCTCAAAGTGCAGGACGTTTCCTTGGTTAACATAACTTTCCGCAATCCCGGCAAAAACCCGCTTTTCCAGCCCCGCCATGCGGTACTTCTGCGCCGAAAGCAGCTCGTTCATCCGCCGGGCGGCTTCGCCGGTCTCCGTGATTTTCGCGGAAAACGCCTGGGAAACCTGTCGGTTCTGGTCAAAGGCCGCGTTTAATAGCGCCAGCGCCTGGGAGCCGCAGGCCATCTCGATCCGGGTGCCGCCCCGGAAGCTCACCGCGCTTAGGAGCTTGATGAGCCCGATCTCCCCCGTAGCCGCCACATGGGTGCCGCAGCAGGCGCAGCAATCGTATCCGGGAATTTCCACGATCCGCACCGGCCATGCAAGGGCCTTTTTCGAGCGGTAGGGGATGGCGGGCAGCTCCTCCGGACTGGGATACCAGCACCGCACGGGCAGGTTCTGCCACACTGCTCCGTTGGCCTCCGCTTCGATTTCCGGCAGCACCTGCGGCGGGATGACCCCGTCAAAGTCGATGGTGATGACGTCCGCGCCCATGTGGAAGCCGGTATTGTGGCAGCCGTAGCGGCGGTTGAGGATGCCGGAGACGATATGCTCCCCGGAATGCTGCTGCATCCGCGGGAAGCGCAGGTCGTAGTCGATCACCCCCGTGACCTCCGCGCCCGCTTCCAGGGGCGCTTCGCACAGGTGAATTACCGCCCCCTCCCGTTCCCGGGTACTGCGCACCCGGACGCCGTTCAGGGTTCCCGAGTCCCCCGCCTGACCGCCGCCCTCGGGGTAAAAGGCGGTAGCGGCCAGCGTGACCTCCCATCCGTCCGCGGCCTTCGCGCAGGAAAGCACCGCCGATGTAAAGCGGGAAAGGTGAGAATCTTCATAATAAAGCTTGCGTGTTTCCATATCGCACCTCGAAAAATGGCAATTTTGTTCATTATACCACGGTGCCGCTGGCATTGCAACGCCCCGGCTTTACAGAAATTTGAAGTGGAATTTTGAAAAAAGTGCTTCTCTTTTGCCGAATTATCATGTAGAATGAGAAAACGTGAGAAAAAACAACGAGGTGACCGATCATGCCAGCAAATTACGCCCATTACCGCTTCGGAAAGCAGCTGCTTTCCGGGATGTGTCCCAACGACCGCCGAAGTATCCAGCGGTTCCGGCGGCTTTACGATATGGGTCTGCACGGGCCGGATATTTTCTTTTACTATAACCCCCTGATCAAAACCGCCACGGGACAGCTGGGCGGCGTCTTCCACGCCCAGTCCGGGCAGGAATTCTTCGCCCGGGTCTGCGCGCAGGCGGGCAGCGAGGCCGGGCGGGTCTATCTTCTGGGGCTGCTGGGACATTACTGTCTGGACTCCGTGTGCCATCCCTACGTGGAGAAAAAGGAAGCCGACGGCAGCGCCCGCCATGTGGAGCTGGAATCGGAATTCGACCGGTATCTGCTGGAATCCGACGGCGTCCCTCAGCCCCACACCTACGACGGCAGCGCCCACATGCGGCTGACCCGGGGAGAGTGCGTCACGGTCGCCCTCTTTTATCCCCCCGCCACCCCGGCAAATATCAACGCCTGCGTCCGCAACATGGCCCGCGCCACCCGGTTTCTGGTGGGCGAGAACCGCAAGCGCGTCCAGCGTCTGCTGCGCCTGACCCGCAGTCCGGCCATTGAGGATCAGCTCATGCCGGAGCAGGGGAGCGACCGCTGGCTGTGGATGGACAGCGAAATGCTGGTGCTGTACAACCGCGCGCTCAAGCGCTATCCCGGACTGCTCAGCCAGCTGGACGAGCACATGCGCACCGGCGAACCCCTGGGCGAGGATTTCGTCCCGGCCTTCGGCTGATCTGTAAGGAGTGGTAGAAGTGAAAAAAATCAAACTCACCGCATTGGAGCGGAGCTGGATTCTCTATGACATCGGCAATTCCGCGTTCATTCTGCTGGTTTCGACTCTGATTCCCATTTATTTCAACGCTCTGGCGACTACCGGCGGGCTGAACGAGTCATTGTACTTGTCCTACTGGGGCTACGCCGGTTCCGTCTCCACGCTGCTGGTGGCCGTCATCGGCCCCATCTGCGGCACGCTGGCTGACCACCGGGGCTTCAAGAAGCCGATTTTCATGGCCTGTATGCTTCTGGGCGTTCTCGGCTGCGCCGCCATGGGCGTGACTGCGGGATGGCTGGCATTTCTGGTGGTGTTCGTTCTCGCCAAAGTGGGGTATTCCTCCAGTCTGGTGTTCTACGACGCCATGCTCCCGGAGATCACCACCGACGAGCGGATGGACACGGTATCCTCCATGGGCTACGCCTACGGCTATATCGGTTCCGTGATTCCCTTCATCCTCTGTCTGCTGCTGGTGCTGTTCGGCGATAAGATCGGCATCGGCGCGGGAACGGCCATGGTCGTATCCTTCCTCATTACCGCCGGGTGGTGGTTCGTATGCACCCAGCCGCTGCTGAAGCGTTACCGCCAGACCGCCTTCGTGGAGCACGGCGGCAATCCCGTTTCTTCCACCTTCCGTCGGTTGAGAGACACCTTCCGGGAGGTTCGGCAGCAGAAGCATATTTTCCTGTACCTGCTGGCATTTTTCTTCTTCATTGACGGCGTTTACACCATCATCGACATGGCCACGGCCTACGGCACTGCTCTGGGTCTGGACACCACCGGGCTGCTGCTGGCGCTGCTGCTGACCCAGTTCGTGGCCTTCCCCTGCTCCATCGCCTTCGGCCGGTTCTCCGCCAAATACGACACGGGGCTGCTCATTAAGATCTGCATCCTCTGCTACACCGGCATTACCCTGTTCGCGGTATTTCTTGTGTCCCAGTGGCAGTTCTGGGTACTGGCGGTTCTGGTGGGTATGTTTCAGGGCGGCATTCAGGCGCTGAGCCGCAGCTACCTCGGGAAAATCATCCCGGCGGAGCGCAGCGGCGAATACTTCGGTCTCATGGACATTTGCGGCAAGGGCGCGTCCTTCCTTGGTACGACCCTGATCGCCATGGTCAGTCAGCTCACCGACGGGCAGTCGTTCCATGTCTTCGGGCTGGAGCTGCAAAACGAAAACATCGCCGTGGGAACGCTGGTCGTTATCTTTGCCATCGGATTCGTCCTGTTCTGCAAGGCGGACAGGCTGAATAATACTATTTCTTAATAAAATGATTTCATCATTTTATTCTGCCGTTACACGGCAGACCGCCTGGGCGGCGGTAAGAAATGTATTGACTTCATTTTTTAGCGGCAGTGGCCGCTGGCCGCAATCCTGCGGCCTAATAAAACGCTTTTAAGCGTTTTATTAAAAACTCGTATAAGCAGTACATACACATTTAATGTAAGAATGCCGGGGGCTGACCGCCCCCGGCACTATTTTTACCTTTTTCTCTTTCTCAGCAGCACCGCAAGCCCGATTCCGGACAGCACCATCACCCCGACGGCGATCCAAATCAAATCGCCGGTGCGGGGATTCCTGCGGGAACCCAAAGAAACCGGGACGGGCGGCACGTAGACCACCTCGTCGCAGTTGCGCACCCGGAGAACCGGCGTGCCGTCGCCGTCCAGATGGAGAATGCCGATCGCCCGCACCGTGCGCCCCTCTTTCACCTGAGAAGCCAGGTCGTTTTCCCCGTCCGCGCCGGACACAATGCCGTTCTCAATCAGAATTTCCGCAAGGTCGCCGTTTCCGTCCTTTAACGTGATGCGGGAGACGCCCTTGCCGCCGACGCTGTAGGTCACATCCGTCACCCTGCCCTCCACCTGCATCAGGCGGCCGCCGTTTGCTTCGTAGTCCATGGCGGTCTTGTTCGGGGTGGTTTTCGGCGTGTAGTTGTAAAGCGGCTCGTCCAGCTTCTTATCGTAGTCGATAATCTTCAGCACCACGTTGCCGCCGCGGATTTTCTTCTGCCCGACCACTTCTATGGGCGTGCCGACTTCGATGCCGTCCTCCGTAAACGGCTCCAGCTCCACGCCGCCGGTATCATCCTGTAGATAAATGGTGTTGGGGAAGATGTTGCCGGGATGGGACGTTCCGGAGGTCGCCCAGCCACGAATATGGTACACCTCTCCGGCCTTGCCGGAGCGCATTTCGCCGATGGTGACCAGCTCCGGATACGCCGCCCGCTCAATTTTCAGCAGCGCTTCCACGATTCCCTGATTCCCGCTGACGGGTTTCCAGATATTGTCCGGTTCCTTCATGGCGTCGTCCGACAGGAATAGTCCGCCGCTGACGTACACTTTGCCGTCGCCCGGGAGTTCTTCAAAGGCAAGCAGCACCGCGTCTTTGCCAACGTCCTGACCATCGGCGTCCGCATCTACGGCGCAGGTGGTATCGCGGCCTTTTACCAGCCAGGTTCCCTTCCCCGGATTTACGGTGCAGCCGGCGCGTTGGGTGTAGGTCTGCTCGGGTTTCAGCGATTTTGTCAAATCGCCGCCAGGGTTGAACACATCGGAGGATACCGCGTCGGGCGTATTGCCGCCGCTTTCCTCATCCCACGCGGTGTCGTCGTTCAGGCGTACCGTCGCGCCCATGGCTTCCAGCAGCCTGTTCAGCTCGCTGGAGGTGTGCAGACTCAGGTCGCCCATGTCCGACTGGCCGCAGAGAATGACTGTGCCGCCGTTTTCGGCAAACGATCTGACATTCTCCACAAATTCCTCATCAAATGCCTCCGCCGGGGCGGTTATCAGCAGGAGGTCGCTGTTTTCGGGCAGCTCGCCGTCCAGAATATCCACTGCTATATTGACCTTGGCGGCGATAGCTTTCAGCCGGTTCAGCTTATCAACGCCGGAATTGCCGTGGGAAGCGTCCACGGAGATGCGCTTCACCTGCTCCGGGACGCGGAAGCTCAGGCTCAGCGTGTCCTCGCAGGTGCGGCTTTCCCCGTTTACGCTGCCAGCCGCCTCGACCCGGAACTCCGTCACGCCCAGTTCCGGGTGGGCGTAGGAGAAGGTGTAGTCCAGCGTGCTCATCCCCGCAACTTCTCCCAGATCGGAGACTGTGCTGACAAGCGTCTCGTCGGCATAAAGCGACAGGGATTTCACAGCAAAATCCACCGGCTCATCATTGAACAGCGTCACCGTCAGCCCGATCTCCTCGTCCCGGGCAGGGGCGGCCGTATCCGAAATGAAGCGCTCAATGCCAATGTCGTCATACCCGTCCATCCACACGGGCGCGGTTACGGCCACGTCCCCATCCGGCTGGGTGACGCGGAGATAATAGTAGCTGTATCCGCTGGGGACGGACAGCTCCAGCATTTTTGTGGGTGTCTCCACCCACTGCCGGACAATCCCTTCCCCACCGTCGGCCACCACTTCCACGCTGCCGATGGCCTCGTCCGTGGGGTCGCTCAAGAAAACGGTGATTTCCGCTTCCTCCGATTTGGGGAGGATGCTGCCCATGACCGTACCGTTCAGCTCGTAGAAAATAGCAAGATCGCTGTCCTGGGTGGCATAGACCCGGCGGTCTTTCATGGCAGCGTACAGGGATTCCTCCGTCAGATCCTTCGCCAGCACCACAGTCCGCGCGTCGCTGGCGTCGCCCCACTGACCTTTGTGGTTATTCTGGTTGTTGGTGGGCGCGACGTGCCAGCCCTTGTCCAGCGCCAGATCATAATACTCGCAGTCCACCACGCCGTCTTCCCCGGCCACTTCCAGCAGGGAGACTGCCGCGTCATATTGGGGACTATAGTGGTCGAACCGCTCAAAATCCCCATGAACGGTATCCGGATGGTTGAACTGGCTGACGGAACCGGGGACGGCGGTCAGCGCCTTATAGTAATTTTCCAGTGCTGTGGGCACATTTTCAAAATCCGCCTGATCCCGGGTCTGCCAGCCGGGGGTGTTGAAGGTGGAGATATGCCCCAGCTGCTTGTCCTCCGGCCAGGTCATCTCAAAGCCGAAAAGCCCCACAAAATCCCCGTTGGTCACGGAAGCGGCCGCCTGCTTCCCAGCCGCCCAGTCAGCGCTGATGTCCGCGCCATCCGCGTCGATGGCGCCCATATCAGCGTTGTCAAAGGAATCGCTGTGGTCGGTCACGGCGAAAAAGTCCAGACCATCCACCTGCGACGCATATTGGAACGCTTCCTCCACGCTCCCGGCGCCGTTGGAAATATCGGTGTGGGCGTGGAGCTGACCGAAGTACAGATTCCAGTCAAAGTCAAATTCTTCCGTGAAAATGACCTGGGTCACTTCCCCGGGCTCGCAGCCCCCGGCGATGGAATATGTCTTGAGATACGCCGTTCCGAAGTCCTTTTCAAAGCAAATTGGCCCGGCATACAGCGCATCGGGCTGGTAATTCACCCCGTCGGCGGAGACTGCGTAATAAATGTCGGCGCTTTCGTCCTCGCAGGTCAGGGTAATTTCCTCCCCGGCGCGGATCATGCCACCGTCCGGCGAAATGGTCACGTCGGGCGACTTTTCCAATTCTTCCGGCTCCTCCGGCTCCGGGTCGTCCTGCTGCTCCACGCGCCGGTACAGCGTAAAGTCGCTGACGTATGATTCCGATTCTTCCTCAATGTCGATGTCTCTGCACGCAAGAAAGTTATGCTCAAGAAGCGTATCGGAAACCAGCGTCACCGGCTCGTTCCTGCTGTATCCGTGAAAGGAAAAATATTCGCCATCCCAGAGAACCTGCCATTCATACGTCCCGGCGGCGATGCCGTTTCTGTCGCCTTCCAAGGGTGCGGCGGACGCGCCGTGAGCGTCCGTCAGGATGACCCCGTTCTCCGTCACCGTCAGGTTCCATTCCGCACCGGCGGCAACCGTGTCGCCGGTGAAGGTGGGTTTCGTGGTGGAAATCACAAAATCTTCTCCCAGCAGGATACCCGGCGCGTCGCCAAGGGGCGTTACCAGCACGTATTGCCCGCTGGTCAGTTCCTCCATGCCGGTGATCTCCTGATACACCGTCGCCGCTCCGGCGGGAAGCCGGAACAACGAAAAAAGAGCTGCCGCCAATACAACTGACAGCAACCCTCTGGCTACCAACCTTCTTATCATACCAAACCCTCCCGATTTTTTTCAGAGTTTCCTCCCGGAACCCCCGAAAAATCATCGCCGGCTTGGCTGCGGATAGTATTCAACCAGCTGTCAACGATCTGCCGTTTGTATCAGAGGTTCCCTTATCCGTTTGGGAATATAGCACAGCCATTTTTCGACGTTTTACCTCTTTTGAGTTAACGCACTACAGGTAGTGGTTTTCTTCCGCTTATATACACAAGATGTAGTAAAGATTCAGTTAAAATTCTTCCTCAGCAGGGAGTGGCTGACGATCAGAAGACACGCCCACAGGAACAGGCTCAGCGCCCAATAGCCGCTGCAGACCATGGGGCTGGACACCACGATCAGCACGGCGAACAACACGTTTCCCATGGTCACCGTCCCCATGGCGGACAGCACGTTCAGCACCAGTGCCAGCAGCGTCAGCCCCAGCGACAGCAGCGAAATGCCGCGCACCAGCTTCAGCGTACGCGCGTCTTTCTCCTTTTTCGCGCCGTAAATCAGGCACGCGGGCGGCGCGAAAAATGCCACAGCCAGCACCGTCAGCACAGCCTGCGCCCCCACGCTGACATTCTGAGAAAAGCCGGGGATAAATCCCAGCCCCGCGCACAAAATAAACAGACCGCCCCACAGGGCAAACAGCAGCTTTTTAGACATAAGGTTCTCCTTTTCAGGTAGATGTAGTGTCCCCATTTTAACCGAAACCGGCGCAAAAGGCAACAGCGAATCCCGTCGAACCCCGCCGGTGAAAAAAAACTGGACAGTTCTGCCAACATCTGCTATAATGTCAGGAATAGTATTGGGGAAGGGAGTGTTTTTCCCATGAAATGTCCGTTTTGCGGCGATCAGGAAAGCAAGGTCGTCGATTCCCGCCACTCGGAGGACGGCCTGAGCATCCGCCGCCGCCGGGAGTGTATGGGCTGCCAGCGCCGGTTCACCACCTATGAGATCGTGGAAAGCCTGCCCATCATCGTTGTGAAGCGGGACGGCTCCCGCCAGAACTTTGACCGCAACAAAATTCTCAATTCCATGATCCGCGCCTTTGACAAGCGGAAAGTGGACGTCACTGACCTCGACCGCATCACCACCGAGATCGAGCAGACCATCCAGAACACGCTGGAGCGGGAGATCAGCACCGACAAGATCGGCGAGATGGTCATGGAGCGTCTGAAGCCTCTGGACGAGGTGGCCTACATCCGCTTTGCCTCCATCTACCACCGGTTCCAGGATGCGGGCAGCTTTATGCGGGAGATCAGCAAATTCCTGGAGGAAAAATAATGAGCACGATCCCAACTGAAATCACCGCCGCCACGGAAGGCTCGCTGGACATTGCCTCCATCAAAAGCGTGATGGACGGCTTTGACCCTGCCTCGCTGCTGCCTGACCTGAGCAAGGTTTTCGGCAGTCTGGTGGGCGTGTGCCGCGTCGCCGTGATGATCGGCCCGGTCATCGCGCTGATCCTTGGACTAGCGTATCTGTTTCTCGCGCCGAAGGAGGCCAACTACTACTTCGGCTACCGCTGCTATTTCGGCATGGGCAGCGTTCGCGCATGGCGGTTCACCCAGCGGATCGCAGGGATGATCCTCGGCGGGCTGGGGCTGATCCTCACCGTTATCATGGCCATCGTCACCGCCGGTTACGGCAGTATGGATTCGATGGACATGGTGTGGAGCGCGGTAAACTGTCTGGTGTGGGAGGCGGTTCTTCTGCTGATCGGCACCATCGCCATCAACCTGATCGCCATGGCGAATTTCGACGCCAAGGGCGAGTACCGCCACAAAGCGGGAAAGCCGAAGAATTCCCCGCGGGATACAAAATAAGCATAACATCCGGCTGTCGTACGGCAGCCGGATGTTGTTTTGCCGTTTGCGAGCGGCGAACTCTGCGGGGCTTCCTGATACACTGATACTATTTCCTGATTAAAATCTTAATCAGGAAGGCATCGCCTAATGGCGCTGCCGGTTTTGCCCCCCCCCAATGGCAGAATCCACAAAAACCGCTTTACAAATCGTTCATATTTTGGCGGTGGGATCTGGCATATTTCCTTGCAATATCGGAAAAAAAGAGGTATACTGTCACAGAAGTGTGTGAAAAGGAGGTCTTAGGTCAGCCCTAGGGTCTCTTTTTTCATGAAAACACGTAGATTTGCAAAAACAGAAAGGATGATTTTTATGGCTACTCCCGAAAAGAATACCGACGCGGTTTATGACGCAAGTACTCTGGGTACCCCCAAAATGCTGGTTCTGGGCCTGCAGCACCTGTTCGCAATGTTCGGTGCAACGGTTCTGGTTCCCGCAATCACCGGACTGAACGTATCCACTACCCTGCTCTTTGCCGGTCTCGGCACGCTGCTGTTCCACCTCATCACCGGACGGAAGGTTCCCGCATTCCTCGGCTCCTCCTTCGCGTTTTTGGGTGCTTACGGTCTGGTTACCGCTTCCGGGCAGGACATTCCGCTGACCTACTCCTGCTTCGGCGTTGCCGTGGCGGGTCTTGTATATCTGGTTCTGGCGCTCTTCTTCAAGCTCTTCGGCGCGAAGAAAGTCATGCGCTTCTTCCCGCCCATCGTCACCGGCCCCATCATCATCTGCATCGGCCTATCTCTGGCCGGTTCCGCCATCAATAACTGCCGCGGCAACTGGTGGGTCGCGCTGGTCGCGATCCTGGTCGTCGTGGTCTGCAACATCTGGGGCAAGGGCATGGTGAAGATCGTTCCCATTCTGCTGGGCGTTCTCGGCTCCTACCTGTTCGCCATGATCGTGGATCCCGCCGCCCGTGCCAACGTTGCCAAGACCGTGGCCGAGGCCGACTGGGTCGGCCTGCCCGTGATCTGGGGCAACACCGCCTTCTCCATCTTCGGCAAGGATTTTGACAGCGGTATGCTGCTGACCGCCATTATCACCATCGCCCCCATTTCCCTGGCCACCGTGGTGGAGCACATCGGCGATATCTGCGCCATTTCTTCCACCGTGGAAAAGAATTACGTGGCTGACCCCGGCCTGCACCGCACCCTGGTGGGCGACGGCCTGGCTACCACCGTGGCCGCCCTCTTCGGCGCACCGGCCAACACCACCTACGGCGAGAACACCGGCGTTCTGGCGCTGTCCAAGGTCTATGACCCCAAGGTCATCCGTCTGGCCGCGCTGTTTGCCATCATCCTCTCCTTCTGCCCCAAGTTTGCCGCGCTGATCGTTGCCATGCCTGCCGCTACCATGGGCGGCGTGAGTCTGGTGCTGTACGGCATGATCTCCGCCGTGGGCGTGCGGAACGTGGTTGAGAACAACGTGGACTTCACCAAGAGCCGCAATGTTCTGGTCGCCGCCATGATCATGGGTCTGGCCGTTGGCGTGACCTACAACGGCGCCATCGTCATCCCCGTCGGCGGCGTGACCATCAGCCTGTCCGGTCTGGCCGTGGCTGCGCTGGTTGGCATCCTGATGAACGCCGTTCTGCCCGGCAAGGACTACGAGTTCGGCACCAACGAGCAGGGCGACACCTCCGTCAACTTCGGCACGAGAGCTGAATAATATCCGATTTTCCCAGGGGCGGAGCCGCAGGCTCCGCCTCTTTTCTTCGGGAAAACACAAAAATATTCGGAATATCCAACAAAAATATTGCATTTATTTCGTCAATGTGCTATACTCTATAGTCGATATTTTGTGTAATTCGGTTTCAAAAGGAGACTTTTTCATGGTACCTCAGGATAAAATTCGCAACATTGCCATCATCGCCCACGTTGACCACGGCAAGACCACGCTGGTGGACGAAATGCTCAAGCAGGGCGGCATTTACCGGGAAAATCAGGCCACTGTGGAGCGGGTCATGGACTCCGGCGATCTGGAGCGGGAGCGCGGCATCACCATTCTGGCAAAGAACACTTCCGTGCATTATAAGGACTACAAGATCAACATCGTGGACACCCCGGGTCACGCCGATTTCAGCGGCGAGGTGGAGCGCATTCTGAAAATGGTCAACGGCGTCATTCTGCTGGTGGACGCCGCCGAAGGCCCCATGCCCCAGACCCGCTTCGTCTTGCAGAAGGCGCTGGAGCTGGGTCACAAGGTCATCGTGGCCGTGAACAAGATCGACAAGCCCGACGCCCGGGTGCATGAGGTCATGGACGAGGTGCTGGAGCTGCTGCTGGATCTGAACGCCACCGACGAGCAGTTCAACAGCCCCACCGTGTTCTGCTCCGGCCGTCAGGGTACGGCTTCCTACAGTCCCGACGAGGCAGGCACCGACCTGACCCCCCTGTTCGAGACCATCGTCAACTATATTCCCGCCCCTGAGGGCGACGACACCGCGCCGCTGCAGCTGCTGGTCTCTTCCATCGACTATAACGACTACGTCGGCCGTATCGCCGTCGGCCGGGTGGAGCGGGGCACCATCAAGGTCAATCAGGAGGTCACCATCTGCGACTTCCATGACGCGAATGTGAAAACCAAGGGCAAGGTCGTGGCGCTGTACGAGTTCGACGGCCTGAGCAAGAACCCCGTCCAGGAGGCCCACGCCGGTGAGATCGTGGCGCTGTCCGGTATGGCGGACATCACCATCGGCCGTACCCTGTGCGCCCCGGAGTGCGTGGAGCCGCTGCCCTTCGTGAAAATTTCCGACCCCACCATCGAAATGACCTTCGCCGTCAACGATTCCCCCTTCGCGGGCAAGGAGGGCAAGTTCGTCACCTCCCGGAACCTCCGCGACCGGCTGGAAAAGGAACTTCTCAAGGACGTTTCCCTCCACGTCACCGAGCAGGGAACGGATTCCTTCAACGTGGCCGGGCGGGGCGAAATGCACCTGTCCATCCTCATGGAGACCATGCGCCGGGAGGGCTACGAGTTCTCCGTGTCCACCCCCCGCGTGCTGACCAAGGTCATCGACGGCAAGGTCTGCGAGCCTATCGAGCGGATGGTCGCCGACGTGCCGGAGGAATGCATGGGTTCCGTCATTGAGAAAATGGGCAAGCGGAAGGGCGATTTGCTGGGCATGACCCCCATGGGCAGCCGGTACCGTCTGGAATTTCTGGTTCCCTCCCGCGGCCTGTTCGGCTACCGCAACGAATTCCTCACCGATACCCGTGGCGAGGGCGTCATGTCCTCCGTGCTGGATTCCTACGCTCCCATGAAGGGCGAGATCGAGCGGCGGCAGGTGGGTTCCCTTGTCGCCTTTGAGACCGGCGAAGCCGTGGCCTATGGTCTCGCGGCGGCGCAGGAGCGGGGCGCGCTGTTCATCGGCCCCGGCACGTCGGTTTACGCCGGTATGGTCGTGGGCGTTTGCAGCCGCAACGAGGATATGACCGTGAACGTCTGCAAGAAGAAGCAGCTGACCAATATGCGCGCCGCCGGTTCTGACGAAGCCCTCCGGCTGACGCCTCCCCGCATCCTCTCTCTGGAGCAGTGCCTGGAATTTCTGGCGGACGACGAGCTGCTGGAATGCACGCCCAAGAGCCTGCGCATCCGCAAGCGGGAGCTGGATCACGCGGCCCGTATGCGCAATCTGATGAAGAAGCGCGCCCAGGACAACGCCTGAATCCGGTGAAGATCCGATTTTTACCGGTCTGCGTTCTGCTGGCGCTGCTGCTGACGGGCTGCAGCCACGCCGCGCCTGAAACCACTGCGCCCACATTGCCGGAAACGCAGGCCGCTGCGACGCAACCGACCCAAACGTCTCAGCCAGAGACCCTTCCCACGGAAACGCAGCCCGCGGAGGAACACTTTCTTCTGACCTTCGCGGGGGACTGCACCTTCGGCAGCAACCCGACCAACTATTACGCGGAATCCGGCTTTATCAAGACCGTGGGCGATGACTACGCCTATCCCTTCGCCAACGTGATCGACTATTTCGCGGGCGACGAGTTCTCCATGGTGAATCTGGAAGGCCCCCTGTGCGACGAGGGTAACCCCATGCAGAAGAAGCATGTGTTCCATGGCCCCACGGCTTACGTAAACTGCCTGACGGAGAATTCCATCGAGGCCGTGACTGTGGCCAACAACCATTCCATGGACTACGGCGCAAACGGCTACGCGTCCACGCTGGCGGCGCTGGAGCAGGCGGGCGTCCCCTACGTGGAGCGGGACAGCACCGCCGTGGTCACCACGGGCAGCGGCCTGACCATCGGGCTGTATGCCGCCGTGTACTACAAGCTGGATGTGGAGGACATGACCGCAAAGATTGCTGCCCTGCGGGAGCAGGGGGTGGACTTAATCATCTTCGCCCCCCACTGGGGCGTGGAGGGTACATACCACCCCACCGAAGAACAGAAGCAGGTGGGTCACGCCGCCATTGACGCCGGTGCGGACATCGTGTTCGGTTCCCATCCCCATGTTTTGCAGCCCATTGAGGAATACGGCGGCGGTATCATTTTCTACTCTCTGGGGAATTTCAGCTTCGGCGGAAACGGCGCTCCCAAAGACTATGACACGGCGCTGGTGCAGCAGGAGGTCATCCGGGACGCGGAGGGAACAGTCAGATTGGGACAACTGACCATCGTACCCGCCAGCGTCAGCTCCGTCGCCGGACGGAATAATTTCCAGCCGACCCCCTACGAGCCGGGGACGGAAGAATACAATCGCGTCCTTTCCAAGCTGGATGAAACCTTTTCCGGCCCGAATTTGAAAATTGACTGACGGAAGAACGAAAAAAAGATTGACCAAACCGCGTTCTTCGGTTATAATAAACGGGTATGACCGTAGTATCGGTCTGAATTTGTGTTGCTGCGGCCGAAAGGCTGTTGAGCATATTGTATTTTGACAGGAGGTGTATCTTAGATGAAGCGTACCTACCAGCCCAGCAAGCGTCACCGTTCCATGGTTCACGGTTTCCGCCAGAGAATGGCTACTTCCAACGGCCGCAAGGTTCTGGCCCGCCGTCGTGCGAAGGGCCGCAAGGTTCTGTCCGCCTGATGCGTATGTCCGTGGGTTACTAGGGTGCATCTGAAAACTGTCAAAATGCCCAATCAGCGGGTCTTTTTGCCCTGCGCCGCGCCATTTTCCCTTGAAATACAACAAGTATTCCTGTGGAAAAATGGCTTGCTCAGGACGAAAATCCCTCGCTGCCGGTCATTTCACCAGTTTTCAGATACACCCTAGAGCGGAAAAAGCGCTTAAGAGCGAAACGGGAGCTACAGCGGGGTGAATGGAACGTTCGCCCCGCTCCCTTTTTAGCGAGGAAACAGTATGAAGTATTCAACCAGCCTGAAGCTCAACCATATTTTCAGGCGCCTGTATCACACCTCCGGCGTTGCCGACGGCCTTCTGGTGCTTTACGCCAGAAAGAACCGCACGGACGGGAACCGGGTGGGCGTCACCGTCAGCAAAAAGCTGGGCAAAGCCCACGTGCGCAACCGCACCCGCCGCCGCATCCGGGAGGTCTACCGCCTGAACGAGGAAAAGTTCCAGCCCGGCTGGGACATCGTGGTGGTGGCAAGGACGAAGGCCGTGGAGGCTCCCTTTGAGAAGCTGACGGCAAGTTATCTGACCCTTGCGAAAAAAGCAGGGCTTCTGAAGAAAGTAGAGACTTAAGCTGCGGTTATGAAGAAGATGTTTCTCAAACTCATTCGGTTTTATCAGCGCTGGATCTCCCCGGCGTTTCCGGCACGGTGCCGGTTTCGCCCCACCTGTTCCGCTTATGCCTACGAAGCCATCAGTAAGTACGGTATCCTTAAGGGTGGCTGGCTTGCCCTGAAGCGGTTTTTGCGGTGCAATCCCTTCTACCGCGGGGATATCTACGACCCGGTACCATGACCATGAATCTCTAAGGAGGAAAGGCAATGTTTCTCGCATTCCAATTATCGGACATCATAACCGTGCCGTTTGGGTGGCTGCTGTCAGTCCTGTATGAAACGACCCACAACTACGGCGTCGCCATGATCCTGTTCGCCGTCATCGTGCAGCTGATCCTGCTGCCCCTGAACGCGAAGTCCAAGAAGAGCATGATGAAGATGTCCCGTCTGACGCCCAAGATGCAGGCCATCCAGCAGAAATACGCGGATGACCCCCAGCGTCAGAATCAGGCCATTCAGGAACTTCAGAAATCCGAGGGCGTTTCCATGGGCGGCGGCTGCCTGTGGAGCTTCATTCCCATTCTGATTCTGTTCCCCCTGTTCGCCGTTATCCGCCAGCCCATCACCTACATCCTGATGCAGTCCGCCGACACGGCGAAGCAGATCGTGGAGGTCATTAAGACGGCTGCGCCGGATATGTTCACTTCCGATGCTGCCTACGAGCAGGTCGTCGCCGCGCAGCTGATTCCTCAGTATGCATCTGAGCTGCGCGCCGCCATCCCCGGCATCAGCGAGGTCGTTCTCGCCGGCATCAATTTCGATTTTCTGGGCATTAACCTGGGCGCTGTGCCCCAATTCAATGTCTTCTCCGCCAGCTGGGTGTGGGACTGGGCACACATCGGTGCGTTCCTCATCGCCCTGACCTCTGCCGCCTGTCAGCTGCTGCAGATGGTCATCAGCCAGAAGACCAACGACTCCGTCATCACCGACGAGAAGGGCGTTCAGGACAAGGAGACCGCCAAGAATTCCCAGCAGAATCAGTCCATGAAGGTCATGATGTGGATGATGCCCCTGATGTCTCTGTGGATCGGCTTCACCGTTTCCGCCGGACTGTCCCTGTACTGGTTCATCGGCGGCGTGGTGAGAATGATCTCCGACCCGATTATGACCAACCACTACCGCAAGATCTATGACGCGGAGGATGCCGTGCGCCTGCAGAAGGCGCTGGAGCAGGAGCGCATCGAAGCCGAGAAGGAGCGCGTCCGCGCCGAGCGCCGTGCCTCCAATCCCGACGGCATCACCGCCAACACCAGCAAGAAGAAGCTGGAAAAGCAGCAGCGGGATCAGGAGCAGGCCGCCAAGGCCGCGGCTGCCAAGGAGTACGCCGCCCGGAAGGGCATTGTGGAGGAAGCCGCAAGGGAAGAAAACGCGCCTCTGTCCGGCGTCTCCGACCGCCCCTTCTGCAAGGGCCGCAACTATGACCCTGACCGCTACGCGCCCAAGTCTATGGAGGAATAAACCATGGAGAAGTCGATTATCACTTCCGGCAAGACCATCGATCTTGCCATTGAATCCGCGCTGAGCCAGCTGGGGCTGGATCGTGACAGCGTGTCCGTCACGGTGCTGCAGCAGGCCAAGTCCGGTTTTCTGGGCTTCGGTGCCCAGAGCGCCAAGGTACAGGTGACTTATGAAGTCCCCGACCCCGTGCCGGAGAAGGAAGAAAAGCCCAAGAGCGCTCTGGGCAGCGCCTCCCGTTCCAAGCCCAAGGCCCCTGCCGCCCCGGTGAAGAAGCCGGAAGCCCCTCAGCCGCCCAAGGCCGAGCCGCCGAAGCCGGCCCCCCAACCCGCCCCCCAGCCCGCTCCCACACCCGCACCTGCAAAGCGCCCTGAGCCGCCCAGGCAGGACAGGCCCCGTCCTCCCAAGCCCCCCCGTCCGGAGAAGCCCAAGGCGCCTGCCGCTCCCAAGACCTACACTCCCGCCGAGCCCGGTTCCGTGGAGGAAAAGATCGAAGTCTTCATCAAGGGCCTGCTGGAACACATGGATTCCAACGCCGTTCCCCACTGCTGGAAGGACGAGGGCAATACGTACAAGGTTGATCTGGTGGGCGACGATCTGGGTTACCTGATCGGCCGCCGGGGCGACACGCTGGACGCCATTCAGCATCTGACCAACTACACCATCAACCGGGATGTGGAAGGTCACATCCGCGTCAACGTGGATGCGGAGTGCTACCGGGAGAAGCGGGAGGAGAGCCTGCGCCGCTACGCCCGGAAGAAGGCGCAGCAGGTGCTGAAAGCCCGCCGCCGCACCACCCTGGAACCCATGAACGCCTACGAGCGCCACGTGATCCACGCGGCCTTGCAGGACATGGAGAACATCACCACCCACTCCACCGGCGTAGAACCCAACCGCCGCGTGGTGATCGAGTACGTGAGATAAGAGATAAACGAAAATCGGCACCCGGAAACGGGCGCCGATTTTTTACTGCAAAAAACATTTGAAATTTTTCGCCCCATCCGTTATAATAAGCATACAGCGTGTGGCGTTTCTGCGTAAATCCGGTTGCAGAAACGCCGCACGCATTTTTTGCGGAAATGGGTGAGAGACGGAGAGTGACGGAGAATTTTATAGGGAAATCGTGCGGCAGAAATGCGTAAGTCCGGATTTTAACGGACTTGCGCATTTTTTTGTTTCAAAGAAAGGTGAATGATATGGAAACAGGAAATCAGTTTTTGGGAACGGAGCGTGTCGGAAAGCTCATGGGGCAGTACGCCGTTCCCTGCATTATCTCGCTGCTGGTGGGAGCACTGTATAACATCGTCGATCAGATCTTCATTGCAAACGCCAGCTATTTAGGCTCCTACGGCAACGCGGCCAATACCGTGGTTTTCCCGCTGACGGTGGTGGCGCTGGCCATCGCGGTCATGGTCGGCGACGGCTGCTGTGCCTTCGTCAGCATGGCGCTGGGCAGGAACGAAATAGATGACGCCAGACGCAGCGTCGGCAACGCCGTCGTGTTGACCGTAGCAGGCAGCCTTGTCCTAACGGCTCTGTACCTCATTTTTGCGGACGGCATCATTGCCATGTTCGGCGGCACGGTCAATGCGGAAACGTTCCACTGTTCTCAGGAATACTTCTTCTACATCACGCTGGGCATTCCGTTTTACATGTTCGGTCAGGCCATGAACCCCGTCATCCGCGCCGACGGCAGCCCGCGGTTCGCCATGATCTCCACACTGGCGGGCGCGGTCATCAACATCATTCTCGACCCCATTTTCATTTTCATCTGCGAATGGGGCATGATGGGTGCGGCCGTGGCGACGGTCATCGGGCAGGTGGCGACGGCGCTGCTTGCCGTGTGGTATCTGCTGCACATGAAGATCATCAAGCCCACGCACGGCGACTATGCCCTGCGGGGGCATATCTGCGGGCGGACGCTGGCGCTGGGCATTACCAGCTTCCTGTCCCAGATCAGTCTGGTCGCGGCCATGGCGGCCATCAACAATATGCTCCGCAAATACGGGGCACTGGACCCGGTATTCGGGCAGGAGCAGTACGCTCAGATCCCCATGGCGGTGGTCGGCATCGTGATGAAGTTCTTCCAGATCGTCATATCCATTGTGGTCGGCATGGCAGCGGGGTGCATCCCCATTGTGGGCTACAACATGGGCGCGGAGAAAAAGATGCGTGTCCGGGAGCTATTCACCAGACTGCTGATCGCAGAAGCGCTGGTGGGTGCGGCGGCGCTGGTGCTGGCCGAGGGCTTCCCCCGGCAGCTGATCGCCATTTTCGGCGCGGCCAATGAGAGCAGTTACTATACAGATTTTGCCGTCAAAGCCTTCCGTGTGTACCTGTGCATGATGGTGCTGGCCTGCGTTAACAAGGCGTGCTTCATCTTTTTGCAGGCGGTGGGCAAGGCGCTTCCCTCCACGCTGCTGTCCATGTTCCGGGAGGTGGTGTTCGGCGTCGGATTCGCGCTGCTGCTGCCGGTGTTCTTCGGGCTGGACGGCGTGCTGTATTCCATGCCGGTCTCGGATGTCCTGACCTTCGCCATATCGGCGATCATCATAGGGAAAACCTACCGGGAACTGAATGCGTAAAACCTGAAAAGGCGCTGTCTCACGGTTTTGTGAGACAGCGCCTTTTATGGAGGAAGGGGGGAGTTATCTGAAGTATTTGACCGCCGCTTCAAACATGCGGATGTTGTACTCGCCGGGGACGTTTTTGTACAGGCCGGAGCCGATGCGCTCGCTGTGGCCCATTTTGCCGAAGACCCGGCCGTCGGGGGACGTGATGCCCTCGATGGCGTACAGAGAGCCGTTGGGGTTGAAGTGGACGTCGGCGGTGGCATTGCCGTCCAGATCAACGTACTGGGTGGCGATCTGGCCATTGGCCGCCAGCCTGCGAATCAGCTCCTCGGAGGCAAGGAACTTGCCCTCGCCGTGGGAAATGGGGACATTGTACACGTCGCCCACGTTGGTCAGCGCCAGCCACGGGGACTTGTTGGAGGCGACCCGGGTGCGGACGATGCGGCTCTGGTGGCGGGAAATGTTGTTGAAGGTTAGGGTGGGGCAGGTCTCGTCGGTATCGATGATCTTGCCGTAGGGCACCAGACCCAGCTTGATGAGCGCCTGAAAACCGTTGCAGATGCCGCACATCAAACCGTCCCGCTGCTCCAGAAGGGCGGTGACGCCCTCCTTGACGGCGGCGTTGCGGAAGAACGCGGTGATGAACTTGCCGGAGCCGTCCGGCTCGTCGCCGCCGGAGAAGCCACCGGGGATGAACACCATCTGGGCGGTTTTCAGTTCGTTCGCAAAGCGCTCCACGCTGCGGGCAATGCCGTCGGCGCTCAGGTTGTTGATGACGATGATCTCCGGCTCCGCCCCCGCGTCCCGGACGGCCTTGGCGGAGTCGTATTCGCAGTTGGTGCCGGGGAAGGCGGGGATCAGCACCTTGGGCTTGGCAACCTTGACGGCGGGGGCTTTCCGCTGGGTGGCCTCATAGGAGAAGGTCTCCATGCTCTGCACCGGGGTGGGGATGTTGCAGGCGTAGACGGATTCCAGCTTGTCTTCGTAGGCGCCGAGAACCTGAGTCTGGGACAGGGCTTCTCCGTGATAGGAGAAGCTGCCGTCAGCGGTGGTGACGCCCAGAACCTTTCCCATGGTGCCGTCCGCCATTTCCAGCACGAAGCTGCCGTAGGCGTAGCCGAACAGCTCATCAAGGGTCAGCGCGTCGTCAAAGGCGAAGCCCAAGCCGTTGCCGAAGCCCATCTTCATCACGGCCTCCGCGATGCCGCCCATGCCGGGGGTGTAGGCGGCCACGGCCTTGCCGCTGTGCAGCAAGCTGGTGACGGTGTCGAAGGTTTCCAGCAGGGAAGCGGTTTCGGGCAGGCCGTTTTCGTCGTAGGCGGGGGTCAGCAGGCAGACCTTGTGTCCCGCGGCCTTGAATTCGGGGGAGACGACTTCGCCGGTCTTGCCGGTGGTGACGGCGAAGGAGACCAGCGTGGGCGGCACGTCCAGCTTCTCAAAGGAACCGGACATGGAGTCCTTGCCGCCGATGGCGCCGATGCCCAGCTCCATCTGCGCCCGGAACGCGCCCAGCAGTGCGGCAAGGGGCTTGCCCCAGCGCTTGGGGTCCTTGCCGAGGCGCTCAAAATACTCCTGGAAAGTCAGGTAGGTGTCCTGGAAGGACGCGCCGGAGGCGATCAGCTTACACACGGACTCCACCACAGCCAGATACGCGCCGTGATAGGGAGAAGCGGAGGTGATGAAGGGGTTATAGCCGAAGGCCATGAAGGAGCAGTCGTCGGTGTGCTTCTTCTCCACGGAGATTTTCTGCACCATGGCCTGAATGGGGGTGAGCTGATATTTTCCTCCGAAGGGCATCAGCACGGTGCCCGCGCCGATGGTGGAGTCGAACCGCTCGGACAACCCCCGCTTGGAGCAGGTGTTCAGGTCGGAAGCCACGGCGAGGAAATTCTCGGCAAAGCTGCCGGTCACGGTCTTGCCATAGCTCTGCGCCTTCTCGGCGGCGGCGTCCATGTGCTTGGCCGCGCCGTTGGAGTTCAGGAATTCCCGGCTGATGTCGCAGATCTTTTTGCCGTTCCAGTTCATCACCAGACGGGGGCTTTCCGTGACCACGGCCACGGGGACGGCGTTCAGGTTCTCCGTGGCGGCCAGCTCCAGGAACCGCGCCGCGTCCTTCGCTTCCACGACCACGGCCATCCGCTCCTGAGATTCGGAGATGGCCAGCTCGGTGCCGTCCAGACCTTCATACTTCTTGGGAACGGCGTTCAGGTCGATCTCCAGACCGTCGGCCAGCTCGCCGATGGCCACGGACACGCCGCCCGCGCCAAAGTCGTTGCAGCGCTTGATGAGACGGGAGGCTTCGCCATTGCGGAACAGGCGCTGGAGCTTCCGCTCCTCGGGGGCGTTGCCCTTCTGCACCTCGGAGCCGCAGGTTTCTACCGACTGCTGGGTGTGGGCCTTGGAGGAACCCGTCGCGCCGCCGATGCCGTCCCGGCCGGTGTTGCCGCCCAGCAGGATGACCACGTCGCCGGGGTCGGGGCGCTCCCGGCGGACATTTTCCGCGGGGGCGGCGGCAATGACCGCGCCGATCTCCATGCGCTTGGCGGCGTAGCCGGGATGGTAAATTTCATCCACAATGCCGGTGGCAAGGCCGATCTGGTTGCCGTAGGAGGAATAGCCAGCGGCGGCGGTGGTGACGATCTTCCGCTGGGGCAGCTTGCCGGGGATGGTCTCGGACACGGGAGTCAGAGGGTCGGCCGCGCCGGTGACGCGCATGGCGCCGTAGACGTAGCTCCGCCCGGACAGGGGGTCACGGATGGCGCCGCCGATGCAGGTGGCCGCGCCGCCGAAGGGCTCGATCTCCGTGGGGTGGTTGTGGGTCTCGTTCTTAAAGAGAAGCAGCCACGGCTCGGTGACGCCGTCCACGGTGACGTCCATCTTCACTGTGCAGGCGTTGATCTCCTCACTCTCGTCCAGCTTAGGGAGCTTGCCCGCGGCCTTCAGGTGCTTGACGGCGATGGTCGCGAGGTCCATCAGGCAGATGGGCTTCTCGCTGCGGCCAAGGGCGTTCCGGGTTGTCAGATAGTCCTCGTAGGTCTTTTGCAGCAGGGCGTCCTCGAAGGTCACGTGGTCGAGAATGGTGCCGAAGGTGGTGTGGCGGCAGTGATCGGACCAGTAGGTGTCAATCATGCGGATTTCCGTGATGGTGGGGTCGCGGTCTTCCTTCTGGAAATAGGACTGGCAGAAGGCGATATCGTCCAAGTCCATGGCAAGGCCGTAGTTCGCGATAAAGTCCGCCAGCTCGTCACGGCTAAGTTTCGTGAAGCCGGTCAGGGTCGCCACCTCCGTGGGGATGTCATAGCGGATAGCGAGGGTCTCCGGCACGCCCAGAGACGCCTCCCGGCATTCCACGGGGTTGATGACGTATTTTTTGAATTCCCGGATGTCCCCGTCCGTCAGCGCGCCGTACAGGGCGTAGACCTTGGCGGTGCGGATGAGGGGACGCTCACCCTGAGAGATGATCTGGATGCACTGGGCGGCGGAATCCGCCCGCTGGTCAAACTGGCCGGGCAGCGCCTCCACGGCGAAGACGTAAGCGCCGGGGAGCTGAATGGACGCAGAAGCGGTATCCAGCTGCGGCTCGGAGAAGACTGTCTTCACGGCGTACCGGAACAGGTCTTCCGTGATATTTTCCGCGTCGTACCGGTTGAACAGCCGGACATTTTCCAGCCGCTCCATGCCAAGTAAGGTTCTGGCCTCATTCAGCAGACCCTTGGCTTCGTTGTCCAGACCTTCCTTTTTTTCTACAAATACCCGATAAACCATGGGGTTATTTCCTCCTGATGTGATTTATTCAGAGTTGAGGGAAGCACTGATGAAATCGGCGAGAGCTGACAGCGAGGGATTTTGTCCTCAGGCAAAGGCCGGAAAACGGAGGAATACTGGATGTATTTCCCGTTTTTCGGCCTGCGGCATGGGGGCAAAAGACCCGCTGCTCAGCCGAAGGCGATTTTATCAGTGATTCCCAGCTTGCAGCGCGCGCTGGCCGATGTCGCTTCTGCGGTAGGCGTTTTCAAACTGCACGCCGTCCGCGAGACGGTAGGCTTCCCGGATGGCGTCCGCCAGAGAACCGGCCACGGCGGTGGTGCCGGTGACCCGGCCGCCGGAGGTCAGAAGCTTTCCATCCTCCAGCTTCGCGCCTGCCACATAGGTGTGGGCGGCGGCTTCCGGGGTCATGGTGATCTCGAAGCCCTTCTTGTAGCTGACGGGATACCCGGCGGAGGCGGTGATGACGCAGCAGGCATATTTATCGGAGAAGCGAACCTCCGTGTCCGCCAGCGTGCCGTTGGTTGTCGCCTGCATGATGGTCAGCAGGTCGCTTTCCAGCAGAGGCAGCACCACCTGCGTCTCCGGGTCGCCGAAGCGGCAGTTGTATTCAATGACCTTGGGGCCGTCGGGGGTGAGCATCAGACCGAAGTAAAGGCAGCCCCGGAAGGTGCGGTCTTCGCTGTTCATGGCGGCGATGGTGGGCAGGAAAATTTCCTTCATGCACCGTTCGGCGATGGCCGGGGTGTAGTAGGGGTTGGGGGCGACGGTGCCCATGCCGCCGGTGTTCAGGCCGGTGTCGCCGTCTCCCGCCCGCTTGTGATCCATGGAGGACACCATGGGCTTGACCACCTTGCCGTCGGTGAAGGCCAGCACGGAGACCTCCGGGCCGGTGAGAAATTCCTCAATGACCACATGGTCGCCGGACTTGCCGAAGACGTGATTTTCCATCATATCCCGGACGGCGGCCTTGGCCTCGTCCCGGGTCTGGGCGATGATAACGCCCTTTCCAAGCGCAAGACCGTCGGCCTTGATGACGGTGGGGATGGGGGCGGTGTCCAGATAGGCGAGGGCGGCGGCCATGTCGTCGAAGACCTCGTACCGGGCGGTGGGGATGCCGTACTTTTTCATGAGATTCTTGGAAAAGACCTTGCTGCCCTCAATGATGGCGGCCCGGGCGCGGGGGCCAAAGCAGGGAATGCCCGCTGCTTCCAGCGCGTCCACGCAGCCCAGTACCAGCGGGTCGTCGGGCGCGACCACGGCGTAATCTACCTTTTGCTCCTGCGCGAAGGCGACGATCTTGTCAATTTCCGTAGCGCCGATGGGGACGCACACTGCGTCCGCCGCGATGCCGCCGTTGCCGGGGAGAGCGAAAATTTCCGTGACCGCGGGATTCTTTTTCAGGCTTTTGATGATGGCGTGTTCCCGTCCGCCGCCGCCTACGACTAACAGTTTCATAAACAATCCCCCTTAGTGGTGGAACAGTCTCATGCCGGTGAAGGCCATGACCATGCCGTCCTTATCGCATTCCTCGATGACGAGATCGTCCCGGATGGAGCCGCCGGGCTGGGCGATGTACTTGACGCCGGAGGCCTTGGCGCGCTTGATGTTGTCAGGGAAGGGGAAGAAAGCATCGGAACCGAGGGAAACGCCGTCAAACCCGGACAGGAATTCCCGCTTGTCTTCTTCGGTCAGCCGGTCGGGCTGACGGGTGAAGTAGTTCTGCCAGATGCCGTCGGCGCAGACGTCCTCCTCGTTGCCGTTGATGTAGCCGTCGATCACGTTGTCCCGGTTGGGGCGGCCGAGGTCGGCGCGGAAGGGCAGGGACAGGGTCTTGGGGTGCTGGCGCAGGAAGAAGGTGTCGGCCTTGGAGCCGGCCAGCCGGGTGCAGTGGATGCGGGACTGCTGACCCGCGCCCACGCCCACGGCCTGCCCGTCATAGGCGAAGCACACGGAGTTGGACTGGGTGTATTTCAGGGTAATGAGCGCCACGATCAGGTCGATCTTGGCGGATTCGGGCAGGTCTTTGTTTTTGGTGACGATGTTCCGGAGCAGATGCTCACCGATCTTGAAGTTGTTCCGCCCCTGCTGGAAGGTGATGCCGAAGACCTGCTTCGTCTCCTGCTCGGCGGGAACGTAGTCGGGGTCGATGGCCACCACGTTGTAGCCGCCCTTGCGCTTGGTTTTCAGGATGGCCAGAGCCTCCTCCGAATAGCCGGGGGCGATGACGCCGTCGGAGACCTCCCGGGCGATGAGCTTTGCGGTGGTCACGTCGCACACGTCGGACAGGGCGACCCAGTCGCCGAAGGAGCACATCCGGTCGGTGCCTCTTGCCCGGGCGTAGGCGCAGGCGAGGGGGCTGTCGTCCAGCTCGGGAACGTCATCCACGAAGCACGCCTTTTTCAGGTTCTCGGGCAGGACCTTTCCTACGGCGGCGGAGGTGGGAGAGACGTGCTTGAAGGACGTCACGGCAGCCATGCCGGTGGCTTCTTTCAGTTCCTTCACAAGCTGCCAGGAGTTGAGGGCGTCCAGAAAATTGATGTAGCCGGGACGGCCGTTCAGAATGGTGATGGGCAGCTCGGAGCCGTCTGCCATGTAGATCTTCGCGGGCTTCTGGTTGGGGTTGCAGCCGTATTTCAGTTCAAATTCTTTCATGTTCATTCCCTCCACGCGGTATTACTTTGAGTGCTTGTTGAGGATTCGCTGCTGATATTTCCGGGTTTCCAGATCGGTGTAGCGCACGAACAGGGAGATTTTGTTGTCGGGGTTCAGATTTTCCCACAGCTCCCGGGTGAAATCGTCGATGTCCGCGGGGATGCTGACCCGTTCCGGCTCTCCCTGAAAGGTGGGAATTACGGGATTGCCGTCGCAGACGTAGGTGTGGAGGAAATGCCCCAGACCGGGGACGGCGGGGTACTCATAGAAGAACCGGGCACATGCCATGCCCTCCGGGTCGGCGGATTTCAGGATGGACAGCTTATAGCTGCCGTCCCCTGCCTGCAGGCCGGAAATGCGGGGCGTCCAGTTGGGGGCGTCGTCCTCAAACTGACGGGTACGCAGGGCGGCTTCCCAGCTTTCACCCTTGGCGAGGTACTCCCAGACAGTGTCCGTCTGGTCGCCGTTGGTGACGATGAGACCCTGACCGGCCTCCCGCACGGGATGGTAGATGATCAGATGGGGGTCTTTCATGAGACTGGGGTCGAAGGCTTCCGTGCGGATGCCGTCCGGCTCCTGAACGAAGACCCGGTTCCGGGAATTGACGCTGCGTCCCATGATGAAATAGGCGGCCACGGCGGTCTTGCCGTCGGGGGTGACCCCCAGCACAATGCCCCGGCCGGGGTAGGTGTTGCCGCTGAGGCGCTCGGCCATGGACTTTATTTCGTAAACATTCATAGCGTTTTCACTCCTGTTCGATGATAACGGTGCGGCCTTCCACCCGGAGCCTGCCGTCACAGAACAGGCGCACGGCTTCCGGCAGCAGCTTCCATTCGGCCTGCTCCATAATGCGTTTTTGAAGCGTCTCGGGGGTATCTCCGGGGAGGACGGGGACGGCCTTCTGGGCGATAATGGGGCCGCCGTCGCATTCCGCGCTGACAAAATGCACAGTCGCGCCGGAGAGCTTGACGCCGTAGGCCAGCGCCGCTTCATGGACGTGCAGCCCATAGAAGCCCTGTCCGCAGAAGGACGGGATCAGGGCGGGGTGGACGTTCATAATGGCGTTGGGATAGGCCTGCACCAGCTCTTCGGTGAAGATGACCATGCAGCCCGCCAGAACCACTAAATCAATGTCCAACGCCCTCAGCTTTTCCACCAGCGCCAACGTCATGGCGCGGTTGGAGTCGAAGCTTTTCCGGGGCAGCACGTAGCCGGGAATCCCCGCCTTTCGTGCCCGCTCCAGGGCGTAAGCGCCCTCTTTGGAGGAGATCACGGCGGTGATCTCTCCGCCGCCCAGCTCGCCCCGCTGCTGAGCATCGACCAGCGCCTGCAAATTGGTGCCGCCGCCGGAGACCAGAACTGCGATTTTGGCCGTCATTCCAGAATCACCTTTTCTTCGTCGTTTTTGGTGATGGTGCCGATGACGTAGGCGTCCTCGCCGTGGGCGGTGAGGATGTCCAGCGCGGTCTGCACCTGCGCAGCGGGAACAACGATGCTCATGCCCACGCCCATGTTGTAGGTGTTGAACATGTCCCGCTCGGGAATATTGCCGGTCTTTGCAATTAAATCGAAGATGGGCAGCACCTTAACGGCGCTCTTGTCGATCTTCGCGCACAGGCCGTCGGGGATGGAGCGGGGAATATTCTCATAGAAGCCGCCGCCGGTGATGTGGCTGATACCCTTGACGTCCACGGTTTCCAGCAGCGCCAGAACGGACTTGACGTAGATCTTCGTGGGGGTCAGCAGGGTCTCGGCGATGGTTTTCCCGCCCAGCGCATCGCAGGGCCGGTAAATTTCGGCGGGGTTCTCGTCAATGCGGAAAACTTTGCGGATCAGGCTGAAGCCGTTGGAGTGAATGCCGGAGGAAGCCAGGGCGATGACCACGTCCCCTTCCGCCATTTTCGTCTTGTCCAGAATCTTCTTTTTATCCACAATGCCCACGGCGAAGCCCGCAAGATCGTAGTCCTCCGCGGGCATCAGGCCGGGGTGCTCTGCGGTCTCGCCGCCGATGAGCGCCGCGCCGGACTGGACGCAGCCCTCCGCCACGCCGCCCACGATTTCGGCAATTCTTTCCGGCACGTTTTTGCCGCAGGCGATGTAATCCAGAAAGAACAGGGGCTTTGCGCCCACGCAGATGATGTCGTTGACGCACATGGCCACGGCGTCGATGCCGATGGTGTCGTGCTTGTCCATGAGGATGGCCAGTTTGACCTTGGTGCCGCAGCCGTCGGTGCCGGAGACCAGCACCGGCTCCTCCATCCCGGCAATGGGCAGGCCGAAGCAGCCGCCGAAGCCGCCCACGTCGTCCAGACAGCCTAAGTTGCGGGTGCGGGCGATGTGGGTCTTCATCAGCTCCACGGCCTTGTATCCGGCGGTGATGTCCACACCGGCGGCAGCGTAGCTGGCGGACTGGGAATTGTTGTGTTCCATGATAATACTCCTTTTCCGGAAATTTATCTTGATTATTCTTTGCCGTTCCAGCAGTAGGTGCAGACCTTGTCTTTGTCCAGTCCGATGGCCTCCAGCAGGCCGTCCAGAGACTGGTAGCCAAGCGAGTCAAAGCCCATTTCCTCGCAGATAGCCTTGAGCATACATTTGCCCCGCTGCGTGGTGCCGTCGGCGTACTCGTCTAAGTGCTTCTGCCCCTCGTCGCCCTCCAGATTCTGAACCGTCCGTCGGGCAATCAGCTCCATTTCGGAGTTGGAGCGGGAGAAATTCAGATATTTGCAGCCGTACATGATGGGCGGACAGGCGGAGCGCATATGCACTTCCTTCGCGCCGCTTTCGTACAGGAAGTCCACCGTCTCCCGCAGCTGGGTGCCCCGGACGATGGAGTCGTCCACGAACAGCAGCTTCTTGCCCTGAATCAGTTCCGGCACGGGGATCTGCTTCATCTTCGCCACCAGATTGCGCATCTCCTGATTGGCGGGGGTGAAGGAGCGGGGCCAGGTGGGGGTGTACTTGACGAAGGGACGGGCGAAGGGCTTATGGGACTGGTTTGCGTAGCCGATGGCGTGGGGCAGACCGGAGTCTGGCACGCCCGCCACGAAGTCCACGTCCGGCATGGTGCCGGCTTCCATTTCCTTGCGGGCCATGATCTCGCCGTTGCGGTAGCGCATGACCTCCACGTTTTTGCCCTCGTAGTTGGAGTTGGGGTAGCCGTAGTACGTCCACAGGAAGGCGCAGATCTTCATTTTCGTGCCGGGGGCGGCCAGCTGAGTAAGGCCGTCCGCCGTCATTTTCACGATCTCACCGGGGCCAAGCTCGTAATGGTCCTGATAGCCCAGCTTGTGGTAGGCGAAGGACTCGAAGGATACGCACAGGCCGTCGTTATTTTTCCCCACCAGGACGGGCAGCCGTCCCAAGCGATCCCGGGCGGCGATGATGGCGTCGGGAGTCAGCAGCAGAATGGTGCAGGAGCCGTCAATGACCTCCTGGGCGTAGCGGATGCCGTCGATCAGGCTGCCCCGCTGGTTGATGAGGGCGGCGGTCAGCTCGGTGGTGTTGATCTTGCCGGAGGACATGGCCATGAACTGATGCCCCGGCCCGGAAAAGGTCTCGGCCATCAGCTGTTCGGCGTTGTTGATGATGCCCACGGTGGAGATGGCGAACATCCCCAAGTGGGAGCGCACCAGCAAAGGCTGAGGGTCGGTGTCGGAAATGCAGCCGATACCGGCGTTTCCGCTGAATTTGGCCATGTCGTCGTCAAATTTCGTGCGGAAGGGGGTGTTTTCAATGCTGTGTATCTGCCGCTGGAAACCCTTTTCCGTATCGTAAAAGGCGAGTCCGGCCCGGCGGGTGCCTAAGTGGGAGTGGTAGTCCGTACCGAAGAAAACGTCGTAAATGCAATTCTTATGGGAAATTGCCCCGAAGAAACCGCCCATTGCTTTTCCTCCCTCAGCCGTTCAGTTCCGCCTGAAGGGCGGCGTCTTTCTCAAGCACCTTGGCCGCGTCGGCGGCGCGTCTGGCGTCCAGCTTCGCGGCAAGCTCCGCGTCCTCCACTGCCAGAATCTGGGCGGACAACAAAGCGGCATTCACGCCCCCGTTTACGGCTACGGTGGCGACCGGAATACCGGAGGGCATCATGACCGTGGAAAGAAGAGCGTCAATGCCGTCGAGACAAGGACCTTTGCAGGGAATACCGATGACCGGAAGGGTGGTGTTTGCCGCGATCGCGCCGGCAAGATGGGCAGCCATACCGGCGGCGGCAATGAGCGCGCCAAAGCCGTTTGCCCGTGCGGATACGGCAAAATCCCGAGCCTCCTCGGGGGTGCGGTGGGCGGAGTAGATGTGACATTCGTAGGGAATGCCCAGAGACGTCAGGGTATCCATGGTTTTGCGCAGGATGGGCAGATCGCTGTCGCTGCCCATGATGATTCCGACTTTTTTCATGTGTTGACCTCCTTGTGGCAAATAAAACTTCATGCATGAGCACTGCGAAAATGCGCAAAGGCGTAAGCATGAAGTTTTTGTGCATCATTTCCGGTTGCCCCGCAGGGGCGAGGAAATGGCACATTTTTTCTTTTTTCTATGCGTATGCATAGAAAAAAGGGCGCACTCGCCCGCTGTAACGGGAAAGTGAGCCCAGACGGTCGGCAGGAAATGGGGATATGCCCTTACTCCATGTGGTGCTCCACTTCGGTCTGCTCCGAAAACTCGGATGCAGCCTAATCCGTCAGTCATAAGGGTTTGTTGATGTTACGTTATCATTATATCATCGGGGGCGACCCCCGTCAACTCGCAGAAAGACGATTCCTGACGGTTTTTGGCAAGATTCCATGTGAATCTTGCCAAATCGATAAAATTGCCCCGAAAGAGGTGCGCTCTTTCGGGGCAGCGTTTACGCGGCGAAGAAGTTGTAAAGGCCAAAGATGAGAATGATGCCCACGATCACAGGCAGCACGTAGGTCATGTAGGGCCGCAGCCATTTGGCGATTTTCAGCCCCTTGCCCTCGTTGGCTTCCGCCAGGAAATTCTCCCAGCCCCAGCCGTAGCGGGTGGTGCAGAAAATGATGAACAGCAGACTGCCCAGGGGCAGCAGCAGGTTGCTGACCAGAAAATCCTCGCTGTCCAGCACGTCCCGCCCGGCGATGGGGCGGAAATTGCTCCACAGGTTGTAGCCCAGCAGGCAGGGCAGGCTCAGCAGAAAAAGGGCAATGCCGCACACAAGGCAGGTCTTCTTCCGGCTGAGCCCGGTCAGCTCGCTGACGCAGGAGACGATGTTTTCAAACACCGCGAGAACCGTAGAGTAGGCGGCGAAGGTCATGAACAGGAAGAACAGGCTCCCCCAGGAGCGCCCCGCGGGCAGGTTGTTGAACACGTTGGGCAGGGTCATGAAGATCAGCGCGGGGCCGCTCTTGACGTCCACGCCGTAGGAGAAGCAGGCGGGGAAGATAATGAGGCCGGAGCAAAGCGCCACCAGCGTGTCCAGCGCGCAGACCCGGACGGACTCGCCCGCCAGCGCGTGATTCTTGCCGATGTAGCTGCCGAAGATGGCCATGGCGCCGATGCCAAGGCTCAATGTAAAGAAGGACTGGTTCATGGCGCCCACGATGACATTGCCAACGCCGGCGTCTTTCAGGCGCTGGATATCGGGCAGCAGGTAGAATTTCAGTCCCTCGGAGCCCCCGGGGAGGAACAGACTGTGTACGGCCAGCGCCAGCATCAGCACGATCAGCGCCATCATCATCCACTTGGTCACCCGCTCCAATCCCTTCTGAACACCGATGGAGATGATGAAAAAGCCGGATATGACGATCACGCCCATGTAAACCGTCTGCTGGACAGGGTTCGCAAGCATGTTGCCGAAGGCGGTCTCCACCCCGGAAACGTCAAGTCCCACGAAGCGTCCGGCGGCGGTGTCCGCAAAATATTGCAGCATCCAACCGGCGACGGTGGTGTAGAACATCATCAGAACCACGTTGCCGAGCAAACAGACGTAGCCGTGCCAGCCCCAGTGTCCGCCGGGCTTCAGCGCCTGATACATTTTCAGGGGGCTTTTCTGGGCGGCGCGTCCCATGGCGAATTCCATGGTCAAAACGGGGACACCCAGGATCAGCAGGAAGATCAGGTAGATCACGACGAACGCGCCGCCGCCATACTGCCCGGTCATCCACGGGAATTTCCATACATTGCCGATGCCGATGGCGCAACCGGCGCTGAGGAGAATGAAGCCCAAACGGCTCCCAAGGTGTTCTCTGTGCACGATGATTCCTCCAGTGTTCTTGTCTTATGAAAGGCACAGACCGCGCACGGCCTGTGGGTGCCACGGGGTTACGGAAACTCATACTGAACTTCAATTAGGGTCTATCTGAAAACCGGGAATATGACCAACAGCGAGGGATTTTTCGCCTGCTGAAGCCATTTTTCCGCAGGAATACTTTGTGTATTACAAGGGAAAATGGTGCACAGCAGGCGGAAAAGACCCGCTGTTTGGGCATGTTGACGGTTTTCAGATAGACCCTAAAATCTTTAAAAAAGATTTTAATTGCCCGAAGGGCATGAAGTTCATATGAGACTTGTTTTGTGATTTCTTTCCTTATAAATCACAAAACCGGCAGCGCCATTAGGCGATGCCTTCCTGATTAAAATCAAAGATTTTAATCAGGAAATAGTATCAGTCAAAAATCAGCCCAAAATATCCGGGTGCGTCCGCACCCGGCCGCAGGGGACGGAACATGGCGCCGGGAAGCGCCGTTCCCGGGGTGCGGAAGTGGCCGCGGGAAAATCCCAGCGCCCCCAGAATGCCCGGGGCAGCTGCGGCATTGCCCAGCAGCTCCATGCCGGTCAGGCTGTCACCGTCGTGCTCGGCGGCCAGCAGAAAATCCCCCCCCGCATAAAATGCGGCGTAGCATTTGAGATAGGAAAGGTTTTCCCCCTCCTGAATCACGCCGTCCGGGGGCAGGTACTCCCGGCGAAGGCGGGCGAATTCCGCATCGGAAACCGGGCGCAGAGCCACCGCTTCCCCGGCGTCGCAGGAAAATTCCGACACGGTGCAGCAGTCCCGATAGCCCATGCGGCCGTACATTTTCCGCAGACCTGAGTCATGGGGCATCAGCAGCGCCCCGTCATAGCCCCGTCCGGTCAGACAGGCAGCGGCATCCGCCATCAGGGCGCGGCAAAGCCCCCGGTTCCGGAAATCCGGGTGGGTCGCCACGGCGTAGAGATAGGCGAATTTCTGCCCCCGGAACTCTGCGTCAAACCAGTAAAGGGCGGCGGCAACGTTCCCGTTTTCCGCCGCGCACCGGCAGCGCCGGGGGCAGTAGCCGCTGGCAAAAAAGCCCGTAATAAACTCATCCGAATCCCCAAAGGCCAGCCGCCAGAGCGTCCGCAGCTGAGGCTCCTGCGCGCCGGTGGGGTAGTCAATCTCCATGGAAATCCTCCGCCAGATACGCCCATGATTTCTCCACCATGTGGTGGGGATTGTAGGACAGCTTGGCCTTGCGAAGCCCCGCCAGACCCACATCGTCCTCCCGGTTCAGATAGCGTAGATTGGGATATTTCAGCCGCAGATACCGGGCGAATTCGCAGTTTACGGCGGCGTAAGCGCCGTCCACGTCCTCCCGCGCCTTTTCAAAATGGATGTCGAAGGTGTCCGACCACAGGCGGCTACCCATGGTCACGGCGAGAATTTCCCCGTTTTCCACAAGCACGGCGCTCTCCATTTGCAGGCCCTCATAATGCCGGAACGCCCGGGACATGGCGATGCTTTCCATCATATAGTCCCCCGTGGGGTCGGCCTGCATCCGGGCGCGGTACCATTCGCCGACCATGCGCTGGGCAGCGGAGAAGTTGCCGCCGGTCAGATTTTGCAGTTCAAACTGGGAATGCTCTGCCCGGAAGCGGTTGACGTGGTTCCGTTTTTTCTGGAATTTCCGACCTTTCAGGTCAGCCAGATCGTCCACGGAATAAACGTAGTCATAGCCGTCCCGGTCGGCGCGGTAGAGAAATTTGTCGGGAAACCACCCCTGCAGCTCCGCCTGATCGGCCGCGGTCATGCTGACGATGCGGCAGGGAATGCCCCGCTGTTTAGCGTCGAGAAGAATTTCCTCGATCACGGCGCGCCGATCCCCGTCGCCGATGGGGTAGGGGTAGACGCTCCGGCCATTGAAATGGGAAAAAAACGCCACGCAGCCGTGGGTAAACACCAGCTGCTGCCGCCCCCAGAGATAGAGGTTGGCGAAGGAATATTCGCATCCTCTGGGCGGACAGGAAAACAAAACGCGCTCATAGTCGTCCTTCTGGGACAGCTGGGGGCGCTGAAAATCGAGCATGGTCACACCTTCTTAATATTCTGATATCATATCACAGTCTTCCCCAAAAAACAAGGGCGGAACCGCGGACGGATTCCGTTTTTGAGAAAAAAGCGGTTTTGCTGGTTTTCGGCAGTTTTTTACTGGAATTTCCGCGGAAATCAGGCACGATTTCCGTGTTGACAAAACGGATGAGAAGATATATAATGCAAAGTAAGTAAAAGGCGGACTGTGCATCATGCAGTGCGTTACATTTTAACGCTGAAGGAGAAATCACAATGAGAAAGTTTGTATCCTTTGTTTTCGCGCTCATCCTGTGTCTGAGCATGGCAGTCACGGCTTCCGCCACGACCGTCAAGAGCAATCAGGGCGGCAACCCCGGCGGCAAGCCCACCGCGCCCCGTACCGGTTCCGTTGCGGTGGCAGTCCTGTCCGCCGCGGCCTGCACTGCGGGCGGTGTCGGCGCCATTGCCTACAAGAAGAGCAAAGAGTAATCAAAGTAGGGGCTATCTGAAAACCGGGAATATGACCAACAGCGAGGGATTTTTCGCCTGCTGAAGCCATTTTTCCGCAGGAATACTTTGTGTATTACAAGGGAAAATGGTGCACAGCAGGCGGAAAAGACCCGCTGTTTGGGCATGTTGACGGTTTTCAGATAGACCCTAATTGAAAAGGAACGGAATGGAGCGGTCTTGATCGCTCCATTCGTATTATAACGGACATGCAGAATAAGAAGAAGGTATACCTCATTATCAGCATCGTCAGCTTCTCCATCGTGCTGGCGGCGCTGGCCGCGATCGGCGGGCTGCTGCTTGCCTACAGGCGGCAGAGCGACAACTATGAGCAGCTGGCGGCAGCGGCCAGAACCGCTGCGCCTGCCGCACCCACCACCCCGGCGACAGAGGCTGTGGAGGAGACCCAGCCCGCCGAGACGGAGCCGCCCCTGCCCACCGTGGAAATTCCCATCAACTTTGACTACCTCAAAGGGGAAAACGAGGACATCATCGGCTGGATCGTGGTGGACGGCACGCTGATTGACTATCCCATCCTGTACGATACGACCTACAATTACTACTATCTGAACCACAACTACGAGGGAACCTCCACCGGCTACGGCTCCATCTTCGTTCTGGGGGAGAACGCCGGGGACTTTACGGACTTCAACACCGTGGTCTACGGCCATAACATGCTGGACGGGCGGATGTTTGCCCAGCTGCACCGGTTCCGGGATAAGAATTTCTTCGATTCCCACGGGCAGATCATCGTCTACACCCCGGAGCGGCAGCTGACCTATCAGGTCTTCGCGGCCTACCGCCGGGACAATCTGGACATCATCGCGAACACGGATTTTTCCACCAAAGCGCTGATCGACGAGTACATCGAGAGCGTCTACGCCCAGACCGATCTGGCGCAGTTCAATCCGGCGCTGGAGGTTACGTCCTCAGACAGGATCATCACCCTTTCCACCTGCATCGGAAACCCGGCGTACCGGTTCGTGGTACAGGGTGTGCTGGTGGATGAAGCGCAGGCCGTGTTTGCCGGCACTCCGGACGCGGACGGAGAATAACGGAACATGAAGAAAAAAGGAAAATTTCTGAAAGAAGAACCCCCAAAGAGCGAAAAGCCGAAAAAGAATGGGAATCCCATGAAAGTGACCGCCATTGTGCTCAGCTCGCTGGCGGCGGTTCTGGTGCTTGCGGCTGTTGGTGTGGGGATTTTCGTGTGGTACTCCGGCAGTGTGCGGGGGGCGATGTTCGCCGCCCGGGGAAGCGTTTCGGACACCATTCCACAATCTGTGACTACCCCTGCCGACGCTTCGGAAACGCAGGCGCGTATTGACGCGGACTGGATCGACGAACAGGGCAACGCCTATAATTACCGGGACGACGTGATCTCCATCCTGTTCATGGGCATTGACTACATGGGCGATGAAAAGAACTGGTTCTACGCCACGGAGTCCAACGGCGGCAACGCCGACGTGATTGGGCTGGTCATACTGGACACCAGAACCTTTGACTTTTCCATGCTGTACATTCCCCGGGACACCATGGCCGACGTGATCGCCATGGACGCAAACGGTCAGTATCTGGATACTGTTTACACCAACATTTCCACCGCCCACAGCTACGGCGACGGAAAAGACTTGAGCTGCCGCCTGACCACCGACGCGGTGTCCCGTCTCCTGTACGGCGCGCCGGTGAGCCGCTACGTAGCGCTGGACTATGACGCGCTGTACACGCTGAACGACCTGATCGGCGGCCTGACCATCACCTTTGACGACGACTACACGGAGATCCATTCCACGTTTACCAAGGGCAGCACGGTCACGCTGAACCGGTGGTACATGGACAAGTTCATCACCTACCGCAGCGAGACCGACTTGGAGGGCGCATACAAGCGCGGTATGCGGAGCATGGCGGTGATGAAGGCGCTGTTCAACCAGTGCAAGGGGAAAATCGTCGCCGACCCCGCCGTGGCGCTGGAATACTACAACGGCCTGAAGGACTACATCACCACCGATCTGGACCTGACGGAGATTACGTATCTGGCGCGGAACATGGGGAAGATGTACTTCACCTCGGACACCATTGTGCGTCTCCCTGGCGAGACGGTAATGGGCGAGCGCTACGCGGAGTTCTACCCGGACGAAAGCTGGCTCCACGACTTCGTGGTGGAAAAGTTCTGCGTCCCGGCGGAATGATAGGAAACAAAGCTGCCCCGCCGAACAGGCGGGCCGCATTGGAACAGGCACAGCAGGATAATCTGCTGTGCCTGTTCTTGTATCTGTTTTACGAAGTTCGTTAATTTGCCCCAGCTTTTCCTATGGCAACACCGCGCAATTGCGTCTGCGAGTCTCAGCCGTCTTTTTGCTCCACTTCCGCAGTTCCGAAAATGGGAAATACATACAGTATTCCTCCATTTTCGGAACTTTGAATTGGAACAAAAATCCTGCCTGAGACTTCTTGCCGAATTGTGCGGTGCTGCCCTATTTCTTTTCCTGCCTGGACTTGCTTCCGTAGCCATAACCGTAGCCATACCCATAGCCGTATCCATAACCATACCCGTATTCCTTGCTCCCGGAGAGACCCCTGCGGACGTTGTTCAGGGCGCAGCCGATGATGGGCAGGCGGCTGTCGCTGAGACGCTGGGCGCCGTCCAGAATCTGGTCGCGGGAGGCGTAATCCTGACGGATGACCATCAGTCCCGCTTCAGCGGCCTCCGCAGCTTCCGCGGCGTCGGTCAGCAGAGAGCAGGGGGGCGTGTCCAGGATCACGTAGTCGTATTTGTCACGGGCATACCGGATGAGCTTCGTCAGCCGCGCCTGCGTCGGCGCGTCGAAATAGTCCGCTTTTCCATCGGCGTTCCCCACGATCACGAACAGACCTTCCACATCCGTTGCCTGTGCCAACGCCCCGGCGGCTTCCCCGGAACCGGTGAAATTCGTCAGGTTCCGCCCTTCATCCAGAGGATGGCTCTTGGAGGACAGGGTCTTCGCCACGGAGGGATTGCGGAAATCGCAGTCGATCAGCAGCACCCGCCGCCCCTTCTGGGCAAGGGATACCGCCAGATTCACGGAGACGGTGGTCTTGCCCTCGCCGGGGATGGCGCTGGAGACCAGCAGAATTTTCTGCCCGTTCTCCTGCATGGCCTTCTCCACCCGCAGACGGAGCAGACGGACGGATTCGGAGAAGCCGGACTCGCACCGGTGCAGCAGAGGATAAGGCCGCTTCCGGGATATCTTCACCGCGGGGATCTGCCCGAGACAGGGGGCGTTCAGGGTCTCGCGCAGCTCGTCCTCGTTGTGGACGGTGTTCTTCATCAGAACCAGAAACGCCAGAATCACGCACCAGACTGCCGCACCCACGACTGCGCCGCAGGTGATATAGTACCGGTAATTGAACTCGGCGACGGGCGCGGTGGGCATACCGCTTTCATCCAGCAGCACCAGCACCGTGGAGCCGACTACGAACTCCGCTACCTCCGGGTAGCAGGCGATCACGGCGCTCATGACGTCATAGGCACGCTGGGGGTCGGTGTCCCTGACCTTCAGTGTCAGGATGCTGGACTGCGCCGTGGCCGAGACGGACATGTCCGGCACCTCGTCGATGCCCAGCTCGTCCATGACCCGCCGCTGCAGCAGCCCGCTGGTGAGGATGGAGGGGAAGGTATCCGCCATGACCTGCGCCGTTTTTTCGTTGTAGCTGCTGACGCTGGCGTAAAGGGGGTTTGCCACCCGAACCGTAAAGGATGCGCTGGCCTCGTAGACGGGCCGGTAGGCTCTGCGCTGCACAAACGTCAGCCCGGCGGCGCAGATCAGGATCAGCGCCAGACCCAGCAGCCACATCCGCTTCGCCTGATGGACAAAGTCGTCCAGCAGTACAAAGGTGTCCCGCCCCTGTTGTTCCGTTTTTTCGATTTCCATAGCAGCCTTCCTATTTCCCGGAGCCACCGGAACCGTAGTTGCCGTAGTGGCCGTAATGACTGTACTTGCTGTAGCCGCCGTAGCTCTGGCCGGTGGACAGCTGCGTTGCATAGACGTTGTTGAGGACGCAGCCCAGCACCTTTGCTTTGTGACCGTCCAGAGAAGCGACGGCGTTATTCAGGGCAGGCGCTGCCGCCGCATTCTGCCGAACCACCAACAGACTGGCATCCGCCAGATCGGCCATGCCCTCCGCATCCGAAGCCGCGCTCATGGGGGGCAGGTCAAGCACGATAAAGTCGAAGCACTCCCGCGCCCAGTCCAGCAGCGCGTTCATCCGTGGGGAAATCAGCAGGTCGCCGGTGTTCTGCTCGCCGCTTTTGGCAAGCAGCATGTACATATCGCTGTTCTGATAGCGCAGGAAGCACTCGGACAGATTCTCCTTGCCCCCCAGAATGTCGTTAAGACCGTAGGTGAATTTGCTCTGCCCCAGCACCATGCCGCAGGCGGGCTTCCGCAGGTCGCAGTCGATCAGCAGCACACGCTTGCCCTTCTGCTCCATGGCCAGCGCCAGATTGACAGTCACGGTGGACTTGCCCTCGTTTTCCAGCAGGCTCGTCACCATCAGCACCTTGCCGCCGTCCATGTGCTGCTCGACCCGGCGGCGCAGCTTGCGGATGCTCTCCACAAACCGGAAGCTGGTCACGGGGTTCGTGATCAGAATGCTGGTTTTCTTCCGCCGCAGCAGGGCAAAAACGGTTTTGTACTTCCGCTCGTGGGAGATCTCGCCCAGATAGCTGCAGTCCAGCTTCTCCCGGACTTCCGTACCGCTCCGCACCGCGTCCCGCAGATAGGACAAAATGGCAAGCAGGGCCGTGGCGGCCAGCGCCGCGATGACAGCGGCTTTTTTCATCTGGCGGAAGGCAAAGTTCTGGTTCGTGGGAGATGTGGGCACTGCCGGGTATTGCAGCACCTCCAGCCCGATGTCATCTATCACCTGATAGGTCAGGGACTCGTGGTGCTCGATGATGGCCTGCGCGGCCAGAAAGGCCATCCGGGGATCGGAATCCGTTACGGTCATGGTGATGAGATTGGTGTTGGGGACGACCGCGGTGTCGATGGTTCCATCAAAGGAGGAAATGTCCGTCTCCTGCATGATGGTCTTGCGCATGATGGAGCTGTTCAGCAGTTCGGTAAACAGTCCCGCAAGATTGCTGGTGGAGGACAGGTTGGAATACACCGACGTGGAGCTGCCCCGGGTGGTCACCACGAAGGTGGTCGTCGTCCGGTAGACCGGCGCGTATGTGGCGTCCGTATAAATGTAGGTGCCGATACCCACGGCAAGCGCCGCCAGCACAACAACCAGCCACCGCTTGAGAACGTCCTGCACAAGGACGATGGGGTCGAAGGGCAGAAGCCGGGCGCTTTGCATATTTGATTTGCTTGTATTTTCCATTGGCTTACCCTTCCACCACAACGATCAATTTGGAATACCCCGTGTATTTCCGGTCAAAATCGGGATTTTTCTCGTCCCGGTCTGTGAATGTCACCCGGTATTCCACGGTGTAGACCCCGGGGTATCCGGTCTGCACCGTGCCCCGCGTCCGCATGGAGTAGTCCGTGGGAAGCCCGCCCGCCAGACTGTCCTGTTCCCCCAGCCATGTGAAGGATTTCAGATACTGTGCCGGGTAGAATTGGGCGTCCTTCGGCAGGTAAACGAGATAGTCGGTCAGCTCCAGTGCGGCGTTGTAGATGCCGGAGGAGATCACCTCCACGGGGAAGGTCTCCGACACCGTATCGCCCAGAGAGTTGGTCACTTGGAACTGAACCATGTGGCTTCCCAGCGCCATGATGGAGCTGGTGCCCTTCGTTGTGGCTCTGACCCGGTGCTGGATGTCCCCGTCGATGGCGTCCACCGCGCCGACATTGCTCAGAACGTCAAAGCTGTGGTCAACGGTATAGACCAGCGGGGCGTTCAGCGTGAACCGGGGGCGTTCGTAATCGGTATACCTGCCCTCCCGTTTGGCCTTTGCCACGTTCCCGGCGCTGTCGAAGGCCGCGTAGCTGACCGAAATGGAGCCGTCGCTGTCCGTCAGATTGACGCGCTCCACCACGAGGGAGGCCGTCACGTCCCCGTCCACATTGTCCGAGGCGGTGACGCCTGCCAGCAGCGCGCTTTTGTCGTCCCGCACGGAGACCTCCAGCGGCTGTTCGTCTATATGGATCTGGGGGGCGCGTGTGTCCGTGCGCAGCTGGTCAAGCTTCCGGTAGCCGAAGAATGCCGCCAGACACAGGACGATCAGCAGCAGTAAAAGCCAATTCCGTTTTTTCATAGTTTCCCGCCTTTTTCATCAAAACCACTCCGGTTCGGCCAGAGTGATGGGTTCGTCTTTCAGGATTTTTCTGGGGTTGTCCAGCAGCAGCGCCCGGGCGCACCGGGGGGAGAATTCCTGCGCGAGGAGATCGCGTACATCCTCCATCCAAGGCGTCCGCACCCGGGGAGAGTGGGCGTCGCTGGCCACGGCGGCGGCAAAGCCCCGCTCCACCAGCGCATAGGCCAGCGCCTGCGCGTGTCCGCCGAAGCTCCCCAGAAGGCTGCCCCGGTTCACCTGAAACAGGCAGCCCAAACGACACCACCGATTGACGATCTCCGGGTCGTGCTGAAGATAAGTATAACGCTCGGGGTGCGCAACAAGGGGCCTAAACCCCGCCCGGCAGACGCTTCGCAGAATCAGAGTTTCCTCTTCGCCGCTGGACTGAAAGGCAAATTCGATCAGCGGATACCGGGAGCCGTTCAGGGTGAACAGCTTTCCCTCCCGCAGCAGCCGGGCGGTGTCCGGGGTGCCGAAAATTTCCATGCCGGGGTACAGCTTCAGGGGTACGCCGGTCTCCTCCAGCGCCTGACGCAGAAGCGACCATGTCCCGTAGACCTCCTCCGCCCGCTCGCCCATGCAGTGGGGCGTGGCGGCCATGGCACGCACGCCGCTGTTTACGGCCATACGCGCCATGGCGAGGGATTCCTCCAGACTTTGGGAGCCGTCGTCCAGTTCCGGCAGAATGTGGCAATGCAGGTCAATCATGGGCAGTCTCCGCTTTACGAAACGCGCCGGTCAGTGCCGAATAGGCCGCCACGATCCCGGGGCGCAGGGGGATCACGCGGATCCAGACCTTCTCAAAGAAATCCCACCAGAAGCTGCCCGGCTGCAAAAGCTTTTCCTTGCGCCGCACGGCGGTCACCAGCGCCTGTTCCAGCTCGCCGTCAGTGGCGTCGGGACTGACCAGCCGGAGATTTTCCGCAATGGTGCCGGGGAACACGCCGTTGCCCTGAGGAACGTAGGCGAATACGCCTCTGGTCCCGGCGGCGATGGGGTAGCGGTTTCCGCTGGCGCCCACCCGGGAGGAAACGCCCTGCACAACAAGGCTTCCCAACAGCATGACGGCCATAATGGCCACGGCGCGCCACAGCATATCCGCGCCGTAGCCCGTGACCGCGTCGATGAGATATTTGGAGGCCACGCTGGAAACAAGACCCATAACCGTGCCGGTCAGGCTCAGCAGCCCTACGGCGAGGATCTTTCCCTTATAGCGCCCGACCTGCGTCTGCAGCCACTGTAGTTCCCGTTTCAGCTGCTGCGGGTCGTCTCCTTGAAGCCGTTTTTTTACCCTGCGAAAAAAAGCCATGTCCACGTCTCACAATTCATACGAAATATAAATCGAATATAAGCCATAAAAATCCTTTATAAGGATATCACATCCCTCTGGGGTTGTCAATCTGCGCCGCGTAAGCTTTGGGACGGAAAAAGTGGGGGTTTTGAGGCATAATGCCTCAAAACCCCGCGGATTTAGTCATCATAGGAGAACAGGTCTTCCACCGTCACGTGAAAAACCTTCGCAATGTCCATCGCCAATTTCAGCGATGGGTTATATTTCCCTCTTTCCAGGTTGACAATGGTCTCCCGCCGGACGCCGACCAGCTCGGCCAGGTCTGACTGTTTGAGATCCTGCATCTCCCGGTATTCTTTGATTCTGGTCGTCAGAGCCATACTCAAAGCCCCTTCTTGTCCATGACGTAGAAAATGATGGTGCGCACAACGGCAAGCAGAACCAGCATCCCCACCAGGCAGTAGCCGATCACTTCCGTCGTAAGGGCGAACCGTCCGGCGGCGCAGAGGAAGCTGACGGCGATCAGTACGGCCACGCTGATTTTCAGGCAGATGGCGTCGCACCGTCTCAGGTTGGCCTCGGCCATTTCGTCGGGAGTCTCCTGCTTATACTTTTTGAGCCGGATGCCCCGGGAGATAAAATAGTAGAAGGTGAATGTGGCGACGACAATCTGAATGGTCGTGTAATAGCCCTTCCAGTCGTTTCGCGCCCACGTCCAGTAATAGACCGCAATCAGAACGGCGAATATGATTTTATCCGCCACCAGCTCCCGCAATGATACTTTTTTCATTATGATCCTCCTTTATTTTGAAAAGCAATATATTTCGCACATCTCATATGATAAATATATCACACAGGCTGCAACTTGTCAATAGAAAAGTGAGAAATATTTAACATCTTTCAGCGGGCTGCTGCCAACGTCCCGAACTGTCTTGATTTTTTCCGCCCGATACGGTAGAATCTGATATAAGAGTCTGGAAGCGGGTGACGGATATGGAACCGGTAAGTATGTTATTTTTGCAGGCGCTCCGCGCCTCGCTGGAAGATAGAACCGTGGATTGAGAGACGAATATTGAGCGGGAGACATGGGACGCGCTGTTTGCCATGGCAGTGTCCCACAGCGTGCTGCCGATGATCTACGCGGCGGTCGTCCGCTGCCCGGCCGCCCGGAAAGCGGGAAACGGCCTGCTGCGAACCGTCTTTCCCCCGGCGCGGCAGCTGGCGGGGCGCTACCCTTACCTGAAAGAAAAGCCGTATCTTCTGCCCCTTGCGTGGGTGAACCGTATTCTGAAATACGGGAAGGAGACCGCCGGAGGTTCCGCAGACAATAACGCCGCCCAGTCCATAAAGATCGGAAACGGGCGGGTGGCGCTGCTGAAGGAATACGGGATCATCGGCTCCGGCAGGGAATAAAATGAAAACCGCATCAAAAAAGCCTTGACTGTTTTTTCGCGGTCAAGGCTTTCTTTTTTGCCGTATTTTGGGGGAAATTTCCGCGGATTGGCGTATTTTCGGAAAATGAAGTAACACAAAAACACATTGTAAATTCAACTTGATATTGTGTTATAACTTTATGCAATTTGTGAACACTATAATGTAACAAAATGAATGGAGGACTGCGTTTATGGAGAAATTCATCGTGACGCCGAAGGAAGACAAAACCGTCACAATGACGATACGTATAGACAGAGCTTTGCAGGAGGAATACAACCGCCTGGCAGCCAAGACGAACCGTTCCCGGAACGAGCTGATCGGCATGGCTCTGCAATATGCCCTTGACCATATGGAGCTGAAAAACTGCGGCGAGACCGGAAATCTGCAACCCCTGTGAGCAGGCCGAAATTACGTGCAAAGAAATTGGGAGAGTGAAATTTATGCCGGAAGAAAGCAGGAAAAGTAAGTGGATATACGTCAGGTGGTTCGCCATACGGTTCTTCCTGGTCGTGTATGACATCATTGCGGTGAATGCCGCGTGTTATCTTGCGCTGCTGACCAGATTTTATGTGGCGAAGCAGTTCCACAGCGCCGCGGCGCAGTATATCGAAGCCTATACCAGCTACGCGCCCTATTACACCATTCTCTGTCTCGTGATCTTCTGCTGCTTCAACCTGTACAGCGGCATCTGGAAGTACGCGGGCTTCAACGACCTGAACCGCATCGTCGGGGCAAACGTGGTCTGCTTTATCGTCCACATCATCGGAACTCTCATCCTGCTCCGGGGAACGCCCCTTATAAGAATGCCCATTTCCTTCTACTGCCTCAGCGCGTTTACCCAGACGTGTCTCATCACCGCGAGCCGGTTTTCCTACCGGCTGCTCCTTATGGAAAAGGTCAGGGTGGCAAATAACGGGAAAGGTGCAACGATAAACGCAATGGTCATCGGCGCAGGCGGGACCGGCAAGATCGTGCTTCAGGAGCTGGAGCGGGAGAAAACCGTCCGTCCGGTGTGCGCCCTCAACTACAAGGAGATCGGCTTCGGCTCTCTGCTGGACGGCGTTCCCGTGGTCAACGGCGTGGAGAACCTGAAGGGCGCCATTGAAAAGTACCGGGTCAATTTCGTCATTATCGCCTCCGCGGTCATGCCGCAGGAGGTCAGAAACCGCATCAAGGACATCTGCCGGGAAGCATCCGTCGAGGTGCAGGACTATTCCGGCTTCTTTCAGGGCTTCGGCGGCAGCGTGACGCTGAAAAATCTGGCGGAATGCGCCGACGGCAAGGTGGAGCTGGTGGTCAATGGAGAGCATCAGCAGTACGCGGACTGCGAGCAGGCGCTGGTAAATGCCGCCGGAAAATATGTGGTGAAATCCATTTCCGCCAGAGCGGATACGCTGGTGATCGAGCTGACCGACCATTGCGTGGTGCAGAACGATCTGAACGCGGACTGGGTCAAGGATCAGGAAAAGGAAACGGGAGAGGCCATCAGCTTTTTCTGATACTATTAAGGCATCGCCTGACGGCGCTGCCTGTTTTGTGATTTATAAGGAAAGAAATCACAAAACAAGTCTCATATGAACTCCATGCCCTTCAGGCAATTAAATTGGAGCTCAGTATGACACGTCTGTCAAAGGCACAGAAAAGAGGAATAGAGATATGTATGTCAGGAGAACAGACATAAAGCCCTTTGATAAGAAGGTATGGCTTGCTTCGCCGACGATGCATGGTGACGAGCTGAAATATATCACGGAAGCCTATGATTCCAACTGGATGTCCACGGTGGGCGCGAACATCAACGAGGTGGAGCATATCGCGGCGCAGAAGGCGGAAATGAAGTACGCGGTGGCGCTGTCCTCCTGCACGGCGGCGCTGCACCTGTGCGTCAGGGCCGCGGGGGAACGGCTCTACGGAAGACCTGCCATCGGCCACGGCGCAGTGGAGGGCAGGCGGGTGTTCTGCACCGACATGACCTTCGCCGCCACGCTGAACCCGGTGGTCTATGAGGGCGGCATCCCCGTGTTCATCGACACCGAGCGGGACACATGGAACATGAACCCCCGGGCTTTGGAAAGAGCCTTTGAGATTTACCCGGAGGTGCAGCTGGTGGTGGCGGCGCACCTGTACGGGTTTCCCGGCAAGGCGGACGAGATCCGCGCTGTGTGCGACGCCCACGGCGCGCTGCTCATCGAGGACGCCGCCGAGTCCATGGGCGCTACATATAGGGGAAGGCAGACGGGCAGCTTCGGCGACTACGCGGCGATTTCCTACAACGGCAACAAGATCATCACCGGCTCCAGCGGCGGCTGCCTGCTGACCAATGACTTGGAAGTGGCGAACAAGGCGCGGAAGTGGTCAAAACAGGCACGGGAAAACGCGCCATGGTATCAGCACGAGGAAGTCGGCTACAACTACCGCATGAGCAACGTGATCGCGGGCGTCGTCCGGGGTCAGTATCCGTATCTGGAAGAACACATCGCCCAGAAGAAAGCCATCTGGGAACGCTACCGGGACTGTCTGCGGGGTCTCCCTGTTGAGATGAACCCCTTCGACCCGGAAACGTCCTGCCCCAACTACTGGCTGTCTGCGCTGGTAATTGACAGGAGCGCCATGTGCCGTCAGGTGCGCAGCGACAACGACGCGCTGTATCTCCCGGAGCAGGGAAAGAGCTGCCCTACGGAGATCCTGGAAGCCATCGCGGGAATCAACGCGGAAGGCCGTCCCATCTGGAAGCCCATGCACATGCAGCCCATGTACCGGATGAACGGCTTCATCACCCTCTCCGGCGAGGGCAGGGCAAAGGCCAACGCCTACATTGCCGGCGGCGTGGAGGACGTGGGTGCGGACATCTTTGAACGGGGTCTGTGCCTGCCCAGCGACAACAAGATGACGAAGGAGCAGCAGGAGCAGATCATCCGGGTCATCCGGCGGTGCTTTGAATAGTTTGGAAAGGCGGCGTTTCATTGCGGAGATTCATCTTTAATCTGGTCAGCGTGCTGTTCAGCGCGGTAAAATTCGGGATCATGAAGCTGTTTCATTTCCATCATTTTTTCTATTCCGGCATTCAACGGTTTTCCCCTAACACGGAGGTCGTCATCGCGGAGGGCGGCACCATCCGTCTGGGCAGACATGTCCGTGCCCACAGAAGATCGAAGCTGCTGGCCATGGACGGCGGTACGCTGGAGATCGGCAGCAATACGGCGCTTGGTAATGGCGTCAGCGTCAACTGCATGGAAAGCATCGTGATCGGCGAGGGCGTGCAGATCGGCCCGGATACGAAAATTTACGACCACGACCATGATTACCGCGTCCCCGGCGGCATCGGGGCGGGAAAATTCGTCACCGCGCCGGTAACAATCGGCGACAACAGCTGGATCGGCTGCAATGTGGTTATCCTCCGGGGAACGAGCATCGGCAAAAACTGCATCGTCGGCGCGGGAAGCGTGCTGAAGGGTGCGTATCCGGCGGGCAGCGTGATCGTGCAGAAGCGGCAGACCACTGTGACGGTGTATCCAACAGGAACGGAGAAGTAACGATGGAGCATAAACCTTACGGCCCCTACGAAACGTATTTCAAGCGGCCGCTGGATATCCTCTGCGCACTGGCCGCGCTGATCGTGTTCGGCTGGCTGTACATACTGGTGGCGGTTCTGGTGCGCATCATGCTGGGCAGCCCGGTCATTTTCAAGCAGCCCCGCCCCGGCAGGGACGAGAAGATTTTCGACCTCTATAAATTCCGCTCCATGACCGACGAGCGGGACAAAAACGGCGAGCTTCTGCCGGACGAGGTGCGGCTCACGAAATTCGGAAAAGTCCTTCGCGCGACCAGTCTGGACGAGCTTCCCGAAGCGTTCAATATTCTGAAGGGGGACATGTCGGTCATCGGCCCCCGGCCGCTGCTGGTCAAATATCTGCCCCGGTACAGCGAGCGTCAGCACCGGCGGCACGAAGTCCGCCCGGGGCTGTCCGGCTACGCGCAGGTTCACGGCAGAAACACGGTCAGCTGGCAGGACAAATTTGAAATGGACGTAAAGTACGTAGACCACATTACCTTCCTCGGAGACCTGAAGATCATCTGGGACAGCGTGATGGCGGCATTTGTAAGGCGTGACGGCATATCCTCGGAAACGTCTGTCACGATGGAGGAATTCATGGGAAACGGGATGGTGGCAAAGTGAAGCGGCTTGTGATCCTCGGCGCCGGCGGCCACGGCAGAGTCGCCGCGGATATCGCCGGAAAAAACGGCTACGACAGCATTGCGTTTCTGGACGACACGAAAAAAACGTGCGGACGCTATCCCGTGATGGGGGAAAGCGCCCGGTTTTCGGAATATGACTGCGATTTCTTCGTAGCCATCGGCAATCCGCAGGTTCGCAGGCGGATGCAGGAGATGCTGCTCACCGCCGGGAAGCAGGTCACGACGCTGATCCACCCCTCCGCGGTCATCGGGGAGGACGTGACCCTCGGCGCCGGCACATTGGTTGCGGCGGGGGCGGTCATCAACCCCGGCGCGGTCATCGGCGATGGGTGCATCATCAACACCTGCGCGTCCGTTGACCACGACTGCGTTCTGGAAGACTTTGTGCATATAGCCGTGGGCGCCCATGTGGCGGGGACAGTAAGCATCGGCGCGGGAACATGGATCGGCGCGGGCGCGACGGTGAGCAACAATCTTCAGATCTGCGGCGGCTGTATGATCGGCGCGGGCGCAGTGGTTATCAAAAGCATCACGGAAAGCGGGACATACGTAGGCGTTCCCGCGGAGAAAATCAAATGAGAATTCTGATCCTGACGAATTTCGACGTCGGCCTGTACCAGTTCCGAAGGGAGCTGATACAGGAGCTTCTGACGAAGAACGAGGTATATATATCCCTCCCCTACGGGGAACTGGTGGCGCCGCTGGTGGAGATGGGGTGCTTTTTTTTCGACACGCCCATGGAACGGCGGGGCATGAACCCGGTCAGGGACGCAAAGCTGTTTGCCGCCTACCGGCGCATATTCCGGGAGGTAAAGCCGGAAAAAGTGATCTGCTACACCATCAAGCCGAACATCTACGGCGGCTTTGCCGCGCGGCTGGCGGGGATCCCCTACGCCGTCAACATCACCGGACTTGGGACAGCCTTTGAAAGCGGCGGATTGCTGAAAAAAATGGTCACGGCGATGTACCGGCTCAGCTGCAAAAAGGCGAAGACGGTATTTTTTGAGAATGCAGAAAACCGGCAGATTTTCCTCAACGCGAAAATCGTGAAAGAGCGCCAGACCTGCCTCTTAAGCGGGGCAGGGGTCAATCTGGAGCGCTACGCCGTGGCGGACTACCCGGCGGGGGACGTTGTAAAATTTCTGTTCATCGGCCGGATCATGCGGGAAAAGGGCGTTGACGAGCTGCTTTCGGCCATGAGACGGCTCACCGGCGAGGGCGTCCCCTGCACGCTGGACATGGTGGGCGGATACGAGGAAGATTACGGCGCGGTGGTGGAAGAAGCCGAATCCGAAGGGTGGTTAAAATACTGGGGCTATCAGGAGGACGTGCGCCCGTTCATCGCCGCGTCCCACTGCTTTGTTCTGCCCTCGTGGCATGAGGGAATGGCGAATACCAACTTGGAATGCGCTGCTTCCGGCCGGCCGGTGATCACCAGCCGCATTCACGGCTGCATGGAAGCGGTGGAGGACGGCGTGACAGGCTTCCTGTGCGAAAGAAAGGACTCAGGCAGCCTTTACGCGGCAATGAAGCGGTTCTGCGCCCTGTCCATGGAGGAGAGAAGAGCCATGGGCTTAGCGGGCAGGAAACGCATGGAAGCCGTGTTTGACAAGAAAAGGGTCGTCGAAGAAACGATCAAACGACTATAATCTGCGCATGACAGGAGGTGCCGGAAGATGAATGAACAGCCGCTGGTCAGCGTTATCATTCCCGTTTACAATGTGGAGCGGTATCTGGCACAGTGCCTTGACAGTGTGATTAACCAGACATACCCGAATCTGGAAATTATCTGCGTCAACGACGGCTCCCGTGACGGCAGTCCGGATATCCTGCGGCGGTACGCGGATGAGGATGCGCGGATACAGGTCATCGATAAGGCGAACGGCGGCGTATCCCGGGCGCGGAACGACGCGCTGGACTGCGCCCGTGGGGAATACATCATGTTCGTGGACTCGGACGACTGGGTCGAGCCGGACGCCTGCGAAAACGCGGTGAACGCAATGCGCGAATATGACGCGGATATCGTGATGTGGTCGTATGTGAGCGAAACGGAGAACCGTTCCTCCCGGAAAGTCATCTTCCCGGAAACGACGGTTTTTGAAAAGGAAGAAGTCCGGGCAAAGCTGCACCGAAGATTTGTCGGGGCAATGGGAGAGGAGCTTTCCCACCCGGAGCTGGTGGATTCCCTCTGCCCGGTCTGGGGAAAGCTGTACAGGCGTTCCCTGATTCAGAAAAGCGGCGCCAGATTTGTCGATCTGGCGGAGATCGGAAGCTACGAGGACGGCTTTTTCAATCTGGAGGTTTTTGGAAAGGCCGACAGGGTGGTGTATCTGGCAGCGTACCTGTATCATTACCGCAGGGACGGGTCTTCCTCGGTCACGTCCGGGTACAACCCAAGGCTGTATGACCAGTGGCAGACGCTCTACGACCGGATGGAAGCCATCATCCGGTCAAACCAGCTGGGCGGCGAGTATGAAGCCGCGCTGAATAACAGGATCGCGCTGGGCATTCTGGGGCTGGGGCTGAACATTACGGTTTCCACTCAGTCGATGGGGAAAAAAGTGAAGGATATCCACAGGATCATCCGTCAGGAAAGGTATCGGAAGGCGTACAAAAACCTGCCCTTAAATTATTTCCCAATCCACTGGAAACTGTTTTACGGCTGCGCCAGACATGGATTTGCCTTTGGTGTGTACGTGCTGCTCACCGTGATCCAGAGGATTATTTCAAGGTAAAGGAACAAGAAAATGATTATTCATTTTTCGGTTTTGGCCGTGATTCTGGTCTGCGCCCTGATCTGGGAGCGGCCAATCCGGTATCACAAGCTGAATTCCATATATTACGGCGAACGCTACGATTACAAGTCGCCGCTGATGCCCTGGCTGATCGTGTTCGGCTACATTGCCTATCTGGCCGCCATGCGCTCCGGAATGAACGATACCTCCGGCTATATTCAGTCGTTTGAGCATATCCCCGGCACATGGGACGATGTTTCCAGAATCCTTGACGGGGACGGCAAAGACAAAGCGTTTGACATAACCGCCAACATCTTCAAGATGTACGTGAGCGACGATTACCACGGGTGGTTTGGCCTGTTTGCGGCGGTGGAGTCCTGCATTTTCATTCATGTGCTGCGCAGGGAGTCCGTCAGCTTTCTGGACAGCTGCTTTGTGCTGTTCGCTACCGCACTGTATTATAATTACTTTTCCATGATGCGGCAGTGGTTTGCCGTGGTGCTTCTGTTCGGCGGCGCAATATTCATCAAAGAGGGAAAAACGATCCCCTATATCCTTTTGTGTCTCTTTGCGGCGCAGTTCCACAACAGTGCGTATCTGTTCATCCCGGTCTATTTCATGGTAACAGGCAGGGCGTGGAGCCCCAAGCAGAACCTGATTATTATTGCGGCTGTGGTCGGCCTGCTTTTCCTGAGGCCGATTCTGGATGCCGTGGAAAGCTCTCTGGCAAATTCGACCTATGACTATGCGGTGGCGGCCATGAACAGCGATTCCGGTTCTTCCATCATCCGCCCTGTTATCGCGGCGGTGCCGGTGGTGATCGCGTATATCCACCGTGACCGGATTGATGCAGGCAATAAAATGATACACATCTGCATCAATATGTCGCTGATAAACTTTCTGCTGAATCTTCTTGCGACGTTTACATGCGGACTGTACGTGATCCGTCTGGCAACGTATACCGCCGGCTACAGTCTGATCCTCTATCCCTACCTTCTGAATGTGACGGTCAGCAGTCGAAACAGGAGCGCCCTGAAAGTGGGATTTTACATTCTGTATTTTATTTTCTACTGCTATCAGATGTCCCATCAGGGTTCGTGGGGGTACAACAGCGACATTCTGGGAGTATTCTCCTGAGAGGAGAGGTAATGCATGACGACAGAGCCAGTCAGGGTTTTGAACCTGTTTACCATCATGAACCGCGGCGGCGCGGAGACCATGGTGATGAACTATTATCGGAACATCGACCGAAGCAAGGTGCAGTACGATTTCATGGTGCACCGTCAGGAGCGCGGCGCCTATGACGATGAGATCGAGGCGCTTGGCGGCAGGATCTACCGGATGCCGCCGATTCGCCCCTGGACTGCCGGGGAGTACCGGAAGACGGTGCGGGCGTTTTACGCAGAGCATCCCGAGTACCGGGTGATCCATTCCCACATGTCCGAGCTTGGCTATTACGATTTCCGGGAAGCGGAAAAGGCCGGTGTCCCGGTGCGCATCTGCCATGCCCATAACCGTCCATACGGGATCGACCTCAAATCTCCCGTCCGCTGGTATTACAAGGCCATGATGCGGCCGCATATTACGGATCTGTTCATGTGCGGCAAGGAATCCGGGGACTGGCTGTTCGGCAGGAAGAACGAAGCCCGCTTCATCCAGCTGAACAACGCCATCGACGCCCGTCAGTATGCCTACTGCCCGGAAATCCGGCAGAAAATGCGGCAGTCGCTGGGCATCGGGGAGGATCAGCTGGTCATCGGCCACGTGGGGCGCTTTTATCCGCAGAAGAACCATAAGTTTATCATTGATATTTTTCAGGCTGTCCGGACGAAAAATCCCGAGGCGGTTCTGCTGCTGGTGGGAAATGACGCCGGTGAGGGCGGAAAGGAAATTCACCAGAAGGCAGAGCAGCTGGGGCTGACTCCGTGGGTGAAATTTCTGGGAACCCGCGGCGACGTGGCGGAGCTGCTTCAGGCGATGGATGTGTTTCTGTTTCCGTCGCTGTTCGAGGGGCTTTCCGTCGCCAGCATCGAGGCGCAGGCCGCCGGATTGCCGGTGCTGATCTCCGACAGCGTCCCGATCGAGTGCAGGAAAACGGATCTGGTTCATGTCCTGCCCTTGAGCGCGCCGCCGGAAGAATGGGCAGACAGCGTTCTGGAGCTTGCCAGAATCCCACGCCGCAATACTTATGAGGACATCAGGGACGCAGGCTTTGACGTTGTAGAGAACGCCAAGTGGCTGCAGGCGTTTTATTTACAGGCAGCGCAGAGATAGGAGGGAGCTATGCCGACACTGACGATCTTTACGCCCGCCTACAACCGGGGACACACCCTTCCCCGTACATATGCTTCTCTCCGGCGGCAGGACTGCAAGGACTTCATATGGCTTGTGGTGGACGACGGTTCCACCGACAACACGGCGGAGCTTGTCAAAGTCTGGCAGGCAGAGGAGACGGAATTTGAGATACGCTATCTCTACAAGGAAAACGGCGGAATGCACACCGCCCACAACGCGGCCTACGCGAACATTGACACGGAGCTGAATGTCTGCATCGATTCAGACGACGCGCTGGCAGACGGCGCGGTTCGCTGCATTGTGGACCTGTGGGAGAAGACCGACCGCCGGAAATACGCCGGTATCATCGGACTGGACGCCGATATGAACACCGGAAAGGTGATCGGGACAGGCTTCCCGGAAGATATGAAGGAGACCACTCTGGCCGGGTTTTACGACGCGGGCGGCAGCGGCGACAAGAAGCTGGTGTATCGCACCGACATCATGAAAGAATTGCCGCCGTATCCGGTTTTTGAGGGAGAAAAATATGTTTCTCTGGGATGGAAATACCAGCTCTGCGACCAGAAGTACAAGCTGGTGACCACCAATACGGTGCTGTGCAATGTAGAATACCAGCCGGACGGTTCCTCCAGAAACATGCTGCGGCAGTACCTGCGCAATCCCCAGGGCTTTGCGTTCATTCGCAAAGAGAATCTGAAGTACATCAAGGACTGGAAGCGGAATGTGACCGACGTGATCCACTACTGTTCCAGCAGCCAGATCAGCGGAAATCCCCACTATGTCCGGGAATCCCCCAGACCGTTTCTGACAGCGCTGTGCATCCCGGCGGGACGGCTGCTGACGGCGTATATCAGAAAGAAAGCACGAACGGAAGGGTAAAGAAAATGGCGGCAGAAAAGAAAATCGGTGTTGTGATCCCGGTCTATAACGCGAAGCGATATCTGCGGCAGTGTATCCAAAGCGTCCTGAACCAGACCTTTCAGGACTTCTGTCTGGTTCTGGTAGACGACGGTTCCAGTGACGGAAGCGGGAAAATCTGCGATACATACGCGGCGAAGGACTCGCGCGTTTGCGTGATACACCAGCCCAATCAGGGCGCGGTGCTGGCACGGGCTGCGGGCGTACTTTCGGAATATGCCCAGACGGCAAAGTATATCTGCCTGTGTGATGCGGACGATATGCTGGAACCAGACGCGCTTCGTGTCCTCTATGAGGAAGCCGGGAAGAATGATCTGGACTGCGTGTGTGCTGCCACAGTGAAAATGTGGAAGGGCGTCAGATTCCGCAGCAGGTTTCACGCCCCCTGCTTTGAGCAGCCCAAAGTATATTCCGGAGAGGATATTATCAACGATTTATATATCAGCTGCTTTGGTATCAGCAATTATCCCGTGTCACTGTGTGCGAAGCTCTATCGCACGGAGCTGATCACACGGGTAATGGGTTATCCCCCTGTCGTATGGTTTATGGGAGACGATTTGAGCATAACACTTCGTCTGATGCCTGAAACGCGGCGGCTTGGCATTTTGCCGGAGGCAGTCTACAATTACCGCATCGGCGGAAACACGTCCCGGTATATGCCATACATGCTGGATGATTTCCTGCGCCTTTACCGTTTCAAAACGGAAATGCGGCAAAAACATCCCATGCCCCAGGATGCGGAGTATTTCATGGCAGTTGAACTGCTGAACGTTCTGATGACTTGGTTTGAGATGTACAAACGGCAGGGAAAGCACACTGAGATGGAACTGATAAAGGAAATCGGGCGTGTGGCCGCCCTGCCGGAAGTGCAGGATGCTTTGAGAGTGTTGCAGGATAGAAATAAAAAGCACCGGATTTCAGGATATCTGGAGCACGGGGAGTATGGCAAGATCGCGGAAATGGTGATGCAGAAGCTGAAAAAGGAAGCGCCCAGGCGGCTGCTCAGGCAGATTCTGTATTCGCTGTAAACGAACAGGAGCGTATATGATACCCAGAAAAATTCACTACTGCTGGTTCGGCAGGGGGGAAAAGCCAAGGCTGGCACAGAAATGTATTGCCAGCTGGAAAAAATACTGCCCGGATTATGAAATCATCGAGTGGAACGAAGATAACTTCGACGTGAACCGCAATGCCTATACGCAGATGTGCTATAAGGAGAAAAAGTATGCGTTCCTGACGGACTATCTGCGGCTTCTGATCGTGGAGGAGCACGGCGGCATTTATTTTGACACGGACGTGGAGGCGGTGCGTTCCTTTGATGAGCTGCTGGACAACCCGGCTTTTTTCGGCTTTGAGAATGACCGGTTCGTCAACACCGGCGAGGGCTTCGGCGCGGAACCCCATAACCCGGCGGTGCGGCAGATGCTGGCAGAATACGACCCGCTGCTGGACGGGCAGCATGGGACGATCGGCTGTCCCCGGCTCAATACGGATGCGCTGCTGAAGCTCGGGCTGGAGCTGAACGGCGAAAAGCAGAAGCTGAGCGGCGCCGTGGTATTCCCGGAGGATTATTTAAACCCCAGAAGCAGCGTCACCGGCGAATTGCGGAAAACGGAGAATACCCATTCGATCCACTGGTATTCGGCAAGCTGGATGCCATGGCACAAGCGGCTGCGGTCGGCGATCAGCAAACCGGTGCATTTTATCCTGGGGAGGGCAAAAGGACGTGGCAGATGATACAAAGCGGATGAATGTCCTGTATTCCAGCGACGATAACTATGCCCAACATATGGGCGTGTCGATCTACTCCCTGCTCAGGCACAACGCCGAGTTTGAAAATATCCGGCTGTACGTGATCGACAATGATATCTCGCCTGAGAACAGAGATAAACTTCGGGAAATGGTGAGCCGGTTTTCCAATGCTGAAATTATGTTTCTTCCTTTCCTTGAGTGGAAGGAAAAGCTCTGGCTGAACATGAGCTGGGACATTTCCATCAGCTCCTATGCCAGACTGTTCGTCGGAGAGATGCTGCCTGAAACCGTTGACAGAGTGCTGTATGCAGATTGCGACATGATCGTCTGCGAACCGCTCCGCGAGCTTTGGAACACGCCATTGGACGGCAAGGTGTTGGCGGCGGTGCAGGACGGCATCAGCGCGGACACCAAGGCGGCTGTTGGATTGCAGGCCGGAATGCGCTATTTCAACGCGGGACTGCTTCTGATCGATCTGGCGGAATGGCGCGCCCGGAAAATGGGGGAAAGGTGCATGTCCTTTATTGAAGGACACGGGGGCAATGTCGTCCACCACGATCAGGGCGTCCTCAACGGCGTGCTGATGGGAGATTATGTAAACTTGCCCATAAAAGACAATCTCATGACCATCCATTACATGCTCAGCCGGGAAAAGCTGCTGAACTATTTTCACGAGGAAGCAGGCTTTTACCCTCAGGAGGAAATAGAGGCCGCGAAAAAGGCCCCGGTGATCCTGCATTACACCCCCAGCTTCACCAGCAGACCGTGGTGCAGGGATTGCAGGCACCCGCTCAAGGCGCTGTACTGGGAAAATCTGGCGCAGACCCCGTGGAGGGGAGCCGCGCCGGAAAAATCGAAGGATAAGTGGTATGTAAAACTGATGAACTGGAGATATCGGAATCTCCCGTTCTGACAGGGGGGCACGGAATGATAAGCGTTATTGTGCCGGTGTACAATGGTTCGGCGTACATCGAGCGGTGCATCAACTCCATTACCGGGAGCACGTTCCGGGATATTGAGATCATTGCCGTCGAAAACGGATCGACGGACAATACATGGGAGGTACTGGAAGCGCTGGCGGCCGGAGATAGCCGGATAAAACCGATCTCCACGGAGATACGCGGGCTGTCCAACGCGCGGAATATCGGCATTGACCATGCGTCGGGGGACTGGATCGCTTTCGTTGACGCCGACGACTACATCAGCCCCTTGATGTATGAACGGCTGGCGGAAGCGGCGCAGACACACGGTGCAGATCTGGTGCTGTGCGATTTTGCGCAGGGGACGGAAGAACATTTCGACTTTACAGAGGCAAACCGCCCGGCAGAGGGCTGCAACGCGGCGGAGGAACTGACAAGGGACGATTACTTCCGAAAAACCTATCTTCGGGCGCAATACAAATACAGCGTGGCATGGAACAAGCTGTTTCGCCGGGAAACGATGGGGGGCATCCGGTTCGACCCGAGCCTGCACTACATTGAAGACAGAAACTTTGCGATTCAATTTGTCCTGAACAGTAAGAAGGTGGTTTCCATTTCCGAAACCCTGTACTACTACTATCGGAACGGGAATTCTATCTCCAATTCGGCAGGCCAGCGGCAGAGGGTCGGGCAGGTATACGATACGCTTGAGGATATCGATATTCTGGAGCGTTCCGGGGAGAAACTGCTTTACCGCGACTGCGCCTACGCGAATCTGCTGCAGCTGGCGGACTTCAGGCTGCGTCAGGCGAAAAAGTACCACATGGACGATGTGCAGCAGGAGCTTCGCCCAATCATCGCCAGAGCAAGGAAAGCTGTGATAAAGGGAGAACTGCCGCTTAAGGAAAAGCTCCGGTTTTTAGGGGAGCACTACTATTATGTGCTTCGGGGCTTACGAAAAAAGTGATTGGAACAGAGCATGAAACAGAAAATCATCATACTGCATTTTAATATGGAGCTTGGCGGGGCGGAGAGCAGTCTGCTGGGACTGCTGGATACCATCGATTATGACCGTTATGACGTTGACTTGTTCCTGTATGCCCATGAGGGCGAACTGATGTCGATGCTCAACCCCAATGTCCGTCTGCTTCCCGAGATGAAGGCGTACCGGGCGCTGACGGAATCCATGAAACAGAATTTTGCGCAGGGCTGCATCCCGATTGGGATGGCGAGGGCCGCGGCGAAGGTCAGATGTGCCCTTTCCGGAGGCCCGATGCAGAGCGGACATAACTACAAGCAGTATTTCCACAAGCTGTGCATCCCCTATCTTCCGGACATTCCGGGAGACTACGACCTTGCGATCAGCTTCAATGACCCGCATTACATCGTCGGGAAAAAGGTCTCCGCGAAGGTCAGGATGTCATGGTTCCACACCGATGCTTCTCAGATGGTCTTCTGCGATGCCATCGAGAAGGAAATGTGGGGGATGTCCGACTACGTGGTGAACGTGTCGGATGCGTGCAAGCAGGCGTTTGACGCGAAGCACGGCTATCTGACGGACAAGTCCATTGTTGTGGAAAATATGCTGTCAAAGAACCTTGTGCAAAGCAGAAGCGCGGCATTTTCCGCCGAGCGGGAGATGCCGTCAGACGGCAGCATTCGCCTGCTGTCGATTGGCCGGTTCTGCGCTGCCAAGAATTTTGACAATGTGCCGGATATCTGCCGCCGGATATTGGCTTCGGGCTGCAATGTAAAGTGGTATCTCATCGGCTACGGCGGGGATGAAGCGCTGATCCGGCAGCGGATACAGGACGCCGGGATGGAGGAGCGGGTCATCATTCTGGGAAAAAAGGAAAACCCGTACCCCTACATCAAAGCCTGCGGCCTGTACGTCCAGCCCAGCCGGTATGAGGGAAAATCGGTGACCGTTCGGGAAGCCCAGATCCTGAACAAGCCCGTGGTGATCACCGGTTACGCCACCTCCGCCAGCCAGCTGGAGGACGGTGTGGACGGCGTGATCGTCCCCATGGACAACGAAGGCTGTGCGGCGGGGATCGCGGCAGTGCTTCGGGATGAGGCGCTGCGGCAAAAACTGACCGAAAACACGAAAATAAGAGACTATACAAACGCCGGGGAGATCGAGAAGATCTACAGGCTGCTGGAAAACGTATGAAGATCAAAACAATTACCTGCCATGACGTGTACAATGTGGGCGCGAGCTTGCAGGCCTACGCGCTGGTGACCTACCTGCGCAAGCTGGGGCATGACGCCCAGATCATTGACTATAAGCCGGACTATCTGAGCAATCATTATCCGCTTTGGGGGCTGGGGAACCCCGCATATGATAAGCCGGTCATTCGGGAGCTGTATAACCTTGCGAAACTGCCGGGGCGGCTTAAGGCCAGAAACAGGAAAGCGGAATACGACCGGTTTACCGCGGAGTTCCTGCCGCTGACCCCGCGCCGCTACACGTCCAATGACGACTTGAAGCAAAACCCGCCGGAAGCGGACGTCTACTTTGCGGGAAGCGACCAGATATGGAACTGCTTTTTCCCCAACGGAAAAGACCCGGCGTTCTATCTGGACTTTGCGCCTGCGGGCAGCGTCAGAGCGTCCTACGCGGCCAGCTTTGCCATGGACGACATTCCGGAGGAATGGAAGCCGGACGTGAAGCGGCGGCTGTCCGGGCTGGATCATATTTCGGTTCGGGAAAGCTCCGGGGCGGCAATCGTGGAGCGGCTGGGCATTCCGGGGGCCGTGCAGGTGATGGACCCGGTGTTCCTGCTGGACAGCGAAGCATGGGCTTCCATTGAGAAGCCCGTTCCCAATACGGAGCCGTATGTCCTGCTGTACGATTTTGACCGCAATCCGGAGATGGTTCGCTTCGCGCGGAGAATGGCGGAGGAAAACGGATGGAAGCTGTACTCGGTGCTTTCCTGCGGGGAATGCGACAGATGCTTCGAGCAGGATGGGCCGCTGACGTTCCTGAATCTGGTACACCATGCGCAGTTTGTGGTATCCAACTCCTTCCACGCCACCGCGTTTTCGCTGATTTTCCGGAAGCAGTTCGTGGTATTCAACCGGCAGGAGCATATCAATACAAGAATGCGGGACCTTCTTTACGGCCTTGGCCTGCGGGACTGCCTGATGGACAGCGCCGGCAGGGACTGCCCGCGGATCGACTATCCACAGATTTTGGAAAAGCTGGACGAGCAGGTGGGCGCATCCAAGGCGTACATTGAGAACGTCCTGTCATACTGAACTTCAATTAGGGTCTATCTGAAAACCGGCAGCGCCATTAGGCGATGCCTTCCTGATTAAAATCAAAGATTTTAATCAGGAAATAGTATCAGAGGGGAAACGATGAAGAAGATTTTGTTCATGATCAATTCCATGGGCGTGGGCGGCGCGGAAAAGAGCCTGTCCTCCCTGCTGAACCTGTTTGACTACCAGCGGTATGACGTGTATCTGCAGATGATAAACCGGGGCGGCACGTTTGAAAAGCTGCTGCCGCCGCAGGTGAAGATTCTGCCGTCGATACCCTATTTTCAGTTCTGCGGTCTGCCCCTTGTAAAGCAGCTGACAGCCGGGAACATCCGCTTCTTAAAGGCGCGTCTGGCCGTCAGCGAACAGCTGAGAAAGAACGACCGCGCCGGTAAACCCCTCCATGCCACGCAGGTGCTTTGGAATGGCGCGCGCAATGCGTTTGACCTGCTTCCCGGGGCGTATGACGTGGCCATTGCATGGGGTCAGGGGACGCCCACGCATTTTGTTGCGGAGAAAGTTAACGCTGCGAAGAAAATCGCATGGGTCAATGCCGACTACGAGGACGTCGGATTTGACAGAGGCTTTGACCGGGAAACTTATGGGAAATATGATTATATTTCCTGCGTTTCGGAGCAGCTGTCGGAAAAATTCAGGGAGGTCTTTCCCGAATACGCCGAAAAAGTGGTAACGGTTTACGACATCAACAGCGAAAAGCTCATAAGAAGCATGGCGGAGGAACCGGCCGATTTGCCGTCCCTTCACGGAACGGTGATAACGACCGTGGGACGATTGGTGACGCAGAAGGGGTATGACATTGCGATCGAAGCCGCCCGCATTCTGAAGGAACAGGGCGCAGACTTTACATGGATGGTCTGCGGCGAAGGCCCGGAGCGGAAGATGCTGGAAGAAAAGATCGGCCAATATGGTTTGCAGAAGGATTTCATTCTGTTGGGAGTGCAGGCAAACCCCTACCCCTATATGAAAGCGGGAGATATTTACGTACAGACTTCCCGCTTTGAGGGCTACTGCCTGACGCTGACCGAGGCCAGAATCCTGAACCGCCCCTGCGTGGCAACCAATTTTGATGTCGTATATGACCAGATGGTACAGGGTGAAAACGGCCTTGTGGTGGAAATGACCCCGGAGGCCGTAGCGGAGGGAATTCTGCGTCTGATGCGCGACCCTGCTTTGTATGCCCATATCCGCCAGTACCAGCAGTCCGAGGGAAAGGGAAACGAGGGGGAAATTCAGCGGGTTTTCCGGATTTTGGAAGGGTGAAAAGGAAGACGGAAGAGCGACCCCTGCGGAACCATTCGCGGTGAAGCATACGAACATGACTGTGCCGTCAGACGGCGCTTTCCCAATGTCTAAGCTAAGGAGATCAAAAAGTGAAAGGGTCCAGAACGCAGAAATCTGTCACAAATACAGTGGTATCGTTTGCCTCGCAGCTGATCGTGATTCTGCTGGGGTTCCTGTCCCGGCGGGTCCTGATCTACAGTGTGGGCGTGGAATATCTGGGCATCAACGGCCTGATGAGCAACATCCTGACCATTTTCTCGCTGGCGGAGTCCGGTATAGGACTGGCGATCGGTTATGCGCTGTATAAACCTCTGGCGGAAAACGATATTGAACAGGTCAAATCGCTGATGCGGTTTTTCAAGTATACTTACCGCGCTCTGGCGATAGGAACGGCTGCGATCGGGATAGCATTTTACCCGCTGCTTCCATTCTTCCTGAAAGACAATACCGCGCCGGATGCCAATCTCGTGTATTGGCTGTTCCTGCTTGGTTCGGTGTCCTCCTATTTGTGGGTCTATAAAACGACGCTGAACACCTCGGACCAGAATAAGTATCTTTATACCATCGCAAGCACCATTGCGCAGATCGTGGTGCTGGTGATGAAGGTGCTGATACTGTATTTTGCGCAGAATTATATTCTGTACCTTGCTGTTGACATCGGCACGACCATTGTCAAGAACCTGATTTTCTGCCGCATTGTTGACAGGCGGTATCCATATCTGAAGGACAAGAACGTCCGGAAGCTTGACCCCGAAGTCCGCAAGAGCCTGTTTACAAACATCAAGGCGCTTTTTCTGGGGAAGGTGGGCTATATCATTTCCCAGTGTTCCGACAATCTGGTTATTTCCTCGCTGGTCAGCGTGACCGCCGTGGGTATGTACAGCAATTACACGACCCTGATCACTTCTGTTTCCGGGTTTGTGACCACCTTCTCCAGCGGTGTTACAGCCAGCATGGGCAACCTGATCGCAAGCGAAACGAAGGAGCGGGCATACGAAGTGTACAAGCGGGTAGATTTTATCAACTACTGGCTGTATACGTTCACGGCGACCTGCCTGCTGTGTCTGGTAGAGCCGTTCGTCGCGATCTGGCTGGGGCAGGACTTTGTGCTGACAAAGGCCATTTTGATTCTGGCAGTTGCGATATACTATTTCAAGGGGATCAACTCCGGGATCGACATTGCCAAAAACGCGGCCGGGCTGTATTACCCGGACCGGTTTATCCCGATGGCGGAAGCCATTGCAAACATGGTGATCTCTATCGTTCTGGCAAAGCGGTACGGCATTGCCGGTGTTCTGTTTGGCACGCTGGTCAGTTTCCTTGCCCTGTCCTTCTGGGCAAAGCCCTATTTTGTCTGCCGGGACGTATTCGGGGTCTCCTTTGCCAGATACGCTGTCCGGGAGGGGCGGGAGATTGTGGTTTCCGTTCTGGTTGCCGCTGGAACGTGGTATGCGGTTTCACTGGTGTCGCTGGAAAATGTGCTGCTGCGCTTTGGTGTGAAGGCGCTGCTCGCTCTGGCGCTATCCAACGGTCTGCTGCTGTTGGTTTATTTTAAGACGAGCGAATTCCAGTACCTCCGCGGGCTGCTGGAAAGCGCGGCAAACCGTATTGGGAAACGGAAAAAAGCATGAATAAACTTTTTTGGCTGATTTATATACAGCCGCTGCACAGGATCATGATCTTCATGATTCTGGCGGCGGTTCTGTGGGGATATCTGGGGAACAGGGAACAGGGCAGCAGGCGGTGGCGGATACTCAACGCGGCCGTTTTTGCCGGGATCGCGGCGGTGATCTTCTATATGACGATCTGCGCAAGAGGGGAAGAAACGGCGGAAGCTGTGCTTGTTCCATTTCAGAACTTCCGGGAGGCCAGAGAGCAGCCGGAACTGTACCGGTCGATGCTGATGAATGTTCTGCTGTTTTTCCCCATCGGGCTGTCCCTGCCGTTCGTGCTGGGGAAATGGAAGCTGTCCGTCCCCGTCACAGTCGTGCTGGCGTGCCTTTCTTCGGCGGGAATTGAATATTTGCAGTACCGTTACAGTCTGGGAAGATGCGAGGTGGACGACGTCATCATGAACACGCTGGGAGCGCTGCTGGGCTGCTCGGCCCGGTGGATATCCCACAGTCGGAAAAGGAAATAGACAGACCGTGCTTCTTGGAAAATCCGTTTGGGGAGAACGGTTTCCCTCCTTCGACATATCTTGACTTTTGACAAAAAATGCTTTATACTGTACCTGTGTTTATATATGCATCCGTACCCCGCCGCGCGGGGGCGCGGAACGCTTTTTACAGACGGGGGGCGAAGGAATGCGCGTACATGGAAATTGCCGGCGGCTGACTGCGGTTTTGCTTTCGCTGACGCTTCTTTGCGGCATCGCCGCCCTCCCTGCCACCGCCGCGTCTGTTGGCGAAGTGGTACGTGCGGGCATTCCGGAAAACGCGGTTCCCGGTGATATCCGGATCACGACCTACGCCGTGCCGAATGAGGCGCAGATGGCGGGTCTGCGGGAGGATGCCGCGCAGAAGACCCCTGACGGATTTGTTTTTTACGGCTGGTACGTAACAGGAGAGGAAGGAAGCTTCGCCATTGCCGACAGCGGGCTTGAAAACTGGCTCTGTGAGATTTATGCCGACGTGGCGCAGGACGAGGATTGCAGACTCGTGCTGCAATACCTGTACATCCCCGCGGAGGTGAAGGCCCCTGCGGAACCGACGGCGGCCGTCGAGGAGACGGCTCCCGCAGTTACCGAGGAAGCAGCTTCGGAGACCACCGGAGAGGACGTCCCGGAGGAGACGCAGAGCGAAGAAAAGGCGGTCATTTCCACCATTCCGCAGTATTTCCAGAACGACTACCCCTACACCATGTACGGCAGCGGCACCATTGCGACCAGCGGATGCAGCATCGTTTCTCTGGCCATGGTGGCAAGCTACCTGACCGACCATGAATACACCCCCGACGAGCTGGCGCACTATTTCGGCGGACGGGCGATCAACAACATTGCCCGGCTGGAATACGGCAACAAGACGCTTCAGCTTGCCTGTAAGAAGGCAGCGAACTGGCACGTTGTCTACAAGGCGCTGCAGGAGGGGCAGGTCGCCATCGTGCTGATGAACCACAACTCCATCTTCACCAATTCCCAGCACTTCATCGTTCTCGCCGGCATCAATGAAAACGGGAAGATCATCGTCAATGACTCCAACCGGGACAATTACGACTTCTGGCAGCTGAAAAAAGGCTTCGAGGAAGGCTTTAACCCGGAAGACATTCTGCTGGGCTACGACGGCGCGTGGATCTACGACAAGAGCGCCATGCCGGAGGAACCTTTCATTTACTACGAGGAGGAACCCGAACGGGGCGAGCCCCGGTACGCCGATATTACGCTGAGTCAGGACGATATCAAGCTCCTGGCGAAGGTCGTCTGGGTGGAAGCCCAGGGCGAGTGTGCTGAGGGTCAGCAGGCCGTCGCGGAGGTGGCGCTGAACCGGATCGCCTCCGACAGCTTCCCTGATAACCTCCATGACGTGATCTACGGGCAGGGACAGTTCCGTTCCGTGCCCCGTCTGGACAAGGCGGAACCCTTCCAGGCGCAGTACGAGGCCATTGAAAGAGCGATCTACGGCCCCTATATCTTGCCGAAGGAAGTGGTGTATTTCGCCACGAAGCCCACCAACAGCAACATCTGGGGACAGATCGGCGGACATATCTTCTGCTATGGGAACGACTACATCGCCGCGGCGGAGAAATAAACAGCCCGGAAAATGAAATTTGACCCCCGCCGTGCGACGTGACCGCGCGGCGGGGGTTCCCTGCGCAATAAAAAAGCCCTGCCGGAAGGCAGGGCGGTTGACAAAATGAAAGATTTGGGATATAGTATGGATACAGGGGTGCTACCAGTAGGATGGCTCCCCCATGCGTTACGAAGAGATAATCGTTACTTTGGAGGGCAGCGGTTATCTCTTCTTGTTATTTGCCTGGAGAACCAGGGCAATGACAGCAGCAATGAGCATGCAGAATTGGAAAATTCCTTCCCATGTAACATCCATACCTGTCACCCCCTCTCGTTTACGATTGGGGGCAAAGAAGCATCACCCCCGAAAAAATCGAGGGAAACCGCCTACCGGGGTACTGGTAGCACCACCGGTAGCGTAGCACAAATTTCGACAGATTGCAAAAAAAGAGCGGGGCATATCGCGCAGCAATGCGGCGATATGCCCCGCCCGGTTTTTACCGGGATGTCCGCAGACCTTACCGGTCAGCGGATGTCATACACGGACTTGATGGTCAGATTCTGTTCCAGCTCCTCCACGCTGCGGGAGGTCTGCACCGTCACGCGGTAGGGCGCGGGGGCGGTGAGAGCGAAGAAGTTGTCGGACAAAACGCAGTCAAAGTCCCGGAAGTCCAGAAAAACGCCCTTGGCAAATACATCGGCCTGAACGGAAATTTCCGCCCCACCGGGGACGGGGGCGATCCGGACGTCAAACGCCGGCTTGCGCCACTGGAAATGCTTGGCAGGCACCAGCAGTTCCACCTGGCGCATAAGGAAGCGGCCCTGCTCATCGTACAGGTCGGCATACAGGAAGGTGTCGTAGGGGTCGCGGCTGTCCACGCGGTAGGTCAGCACATCTCGGGAGGACAGTGCTTCCACCTCCACATCCCGGCGAAGCCCGTCCAGCACGGTCAGATCCCCCCGGCACATGGCCAGATGAATGTGGCCACGGAAACCGGCACGGGTCTCGTTGGCAATGTTGACGGTGAGCGCCCCGTTTTCCAGAAACAGGCCCATGGCCACGGGGGCGTAGAATTTCCGGGCGGCGTAGTGCAGTGCTTTGTAGCGCCCGAAGCAGTCCACGCTGGACCAGGAGGCCACCGGCCAGCAGTCGTTGAACTGCCAGTAGGTAGAGCCCATGCAGTACCCCCGCTGACGGCGGAAGTGCTCCACGCCGTATTTGATGGCGTCCGCCTGCAGCAGCTGGGACGCATACACCAGATTCTCAAAGGTGGCAGGATACAGGTAATTGTCCGCCAGGTACCGCAGAATCTTCCCGTTGCCGCCCCGGCACTTCTGGTGGTTCTCCATGACCCGGGAGAAGCAGTTCATGTCTTCTTCCCGGGCAAAGGTGCGGATGGTCTTCATGGAGGGGAAGCTCTCAAAGCCGTACTCGGAGCAGAAGCGGAAGCGTTTCTGCCGGTAGGTGGTGAAGGGGACGCCGCCGTGCCAGACCTCCCAGTAGTGGGTGTCGCCCTTGGCGGGGTTGTCCGGGTCGTCAAAACCGCCGCCGGAGGAGGGACTGGACGGCCAGTAGTAGGTGTCCGGCGCATAAGTCTCGCACAGCTCCGGCAGCAGATGGCCGTACAGGCGGGTGTAATCGTCCCGCACCAGCTGGTTGTCCCGGGAACCCCAGTTGATGACACCGCTTTCCATCTCGTTGTTGCCGCACAGCAGGGCGAGGGAGGCGTGATGGTGCAGCCGCTTCAAGTTGCAGATGGCTTCCTGCGTGAACTCCTCGGCCATTTCCGACGTCAGATAGATGTTGGCGCAGGCGACCATGAAGTCCTGCCACACCAGCAGGCCGTATTGATCGCACAGCTCGTAGAAGCGGCTGTCGGGGTAGTACCCGCCGCCCCAGACCCGCAGGGTGTTGAAGTTGGCGTCCACGGCCTGACGGACGATGGTTTCCCACCGCTGGTCGGTGATGCGGCTGAGCAAATTGTCCATGGGAACCAGATTCGCGCCCATGGAGAAAATTTTCACGCCGTTCAGCACAAAGCAGAATTCGCTGCCCTTGCCGTCCGCGTCCGGCTCCGTGCTGACGGTGAGGGTGCGCAGGCCGAGCTGCTTGTGGCAGCGGTCGATGACCTCGCCGCCGCAAACCAGCTCCACATCCAGATCATAAAGGGGCTGGTCGCCGTAGCCTCTTGCCCACCACAGCTTCGGGTTATCCACTTGGATAATGCCGTGGCCGTTTTTCAGGAGAACGCGCTTGCCGTCGAAGTCTGCGTAGATCTCGCACCCGGCGTGACATTTGGTGGTCACGTCCAGCTCCACCGAGACGCTGCCGTTTTCGTGGTGCTGGCGGACGGCCACGCCGTCGAAACGGTCCACGTTCCAGCCCTTCAGCTCCACGCCCCGGAAAATGCCCATGTCCGGCAGGGTGGGACCCCAGTCCCAGCCGGACTGGTACATGGCCTTGCGCAGATGGGCGGCGCCGGGGAGGGTGTCGCCGTCGTTCATGTACAGGTAGTGCTTGTGCTGCTGTTGGGCGAAGTAGCGCCGGGGGGACTTGAATTCCAGCCGGAGGGTGTTTTCCCCGGCTGTCAGCAGGGGCTTGACCTCGTAGACGTACTCCCGGTGCATATTTTTGACCTTGCCCAGCAGGGTGCCGTTCAGGTAAATATGGCAGATGGTGTCAAGCCCATGAAATACCAGCTCGATATGTTCCCGCGTGAGCAGAGCGGGCGGGGCGGAAAAGACGGATTCAAAGACGCAGTCCTTTTCGGCCAGATATTGCAGCTCCCGCTCATTTGTGCCGTAGAAGGGGTCGGGGATTTTTCCGTGGTCATAGAGCACGCTGTACATGGTGCAGGGCGCCTGACAGGATAAAGGCCCGAAGCTGTCATAGTACAGTGTCCAATCTTGAATGTTCATGAAGGTTCCTCCAGATTCGGGATTTGCTGTTATTATGGCGCAAAACGGCGAAGGTTTCAAGTCCCAATCTTCCGGGGCGGCCATTGGGGAAGAAAGAAGGTCTGAAACCGCAAAATTCGCAAAAAAAGGATTGCCAAACGGTGCAAAGCATGTTATAATGCTCTGTGTGTCCGGCCGAAGGGCGCCGCGCCAACATTGGGATGTCGCCAAGCGGTAAGGCACCAGACTTTGACTCTGGCATTCGTCGGTTCAAATCCGGCCATCCCAGCCAAATCTGATCCGCTAGCTCAGTTGGCAGAGCAACTGCCTTTTAAGCAGTGGGTCCGGGGTTCGAATCCCCGGCGGGTCACCAGAAAAAGCACGCTTCGGCGTGCTTTTTCGCTTATTTCAGAAGACCAAAGGCCTTTTGAAATAAAGGATCTGACAGTCTGCTGCGCGCACGCCCTGGCCGCCTGCGGGCTGCTTTCCTCTGCGAGGTTTTTGACACGTAGACATCCGGCTGTCGTGTGACAACCGGATGTTTCGTATGTATCTGTATTCTCAAACACCGGAGGGCTGCTTTTCCCGGATGACGCCGGGATTTCCCATGACGATGCTGTTGGCGGGAACGTCCTTCATCACCACGGCACCCGCGCCGATGGTGACGTTGTCCCCGATGGTAATGCCCCCGGCGACCACCGCGTTGGTGAAGACCGTCACGTTGTCGCCAATGATGGGGTTATTGATCTCCCGCCCCGGCTTCGCGTTTCGTCCGATGGTGACACCCTGATAGACGGAGAAGTTCTTTCCAATGCTGTAAGGCGCGATCACCGTTCCGTGGCCGTGGTAGATCACCAGTCCTTCGCCGATCTGTCCCAGAAGTTCCATGTCCTTCTTTGGCGGGTAGAGCAGTCTGATAAGATAGCTGCACATGGTGGAAGCCTGACTGCACCGGAACACCACGTGGCTGCGGTAGCAGTCATAGCGCCACATGAGCCATGCAAAGCGCAGGAAAAAACGGTCGCCGTCATAGGTTTCCAGAAACCACATATAGCCTTCCGTTTCCGCGCAGATCAGCTTCTTCGCCCCGGAAAGGCACACGGCGCAGTACGCGGGAACCGCCCGGAGCAGATTGATCGCAAACAAAATGTGTCGCAGCATCCCGTTCTCCCCCTACAGCATCTCTTCCTCCGGGGTAAAGTCCAGCGTGATGGACTTGATCTCGGTGCGCATCTGGATATACCGGACACCGGCGGAATCCATCATCCGCTTGGACGCCATGGTCGCCAGAGTGTCCGCGTATTTGTCCGAGAGGTAGTAGACCTCCTTTACGCCGCTCTGGATGATGGCCTTGGCGCACTCGTTGCAGGGAAACAGCGCCACATACAGCTTGCTGCCCCGCAGGTCCCGCCCGTTGGCGTTGAGCACGGCGTTCAGCTCCGCGTGGACGACGTAGGGGTACTTGGTCTGCTCGCCGTCCCGCTCCCATGGGTACTCGTCGTCGGAACAGCCCTTGGGCATACCGTTATAGCCGGTGGAGATGATGATGTTGTCCTGGGAGACGATGCATGCGCCGACCTGCGTGTTGGGGTCCTTGCTGCGCTTCGCCGCAAGCATGGCGATGCCCATAAAATATTCGTCCCAGCTGATGTAGTCCTCACGTTTCATGGCGGAAGCCTCCTTTTTGGAAAATCTTTCTCCCATTATACACAAAAGGCAGGACAGCCGCAAGTGGCTGTCCTGCCTTTTTTTCTTAGGGAAACTCCGAATAAATTGTCTTCGGCTGAGCAGCGGATCTTTTTCCCCAGTTGTGCGGTTTCCAAAGCGGGAAATATAGCGCAGCCGTTGTCGGCGCAAGCCGGCTTACGGATGCGGCATACCCCTTGCGGGTACACAAAGTATTTCCCCGCTTTGGAAATCTTCATCTGGTGAAAAATCTCTCGCTGTCAGCTCTCGTCAATTTATTCAGAGCTTCCCTTATCCAAAGAAGTCTTTCAGATTGTTGAGAAATTTCTTCCTTTTGGGGGACTGATCCACGCTTCCGTCCAACTGGCGCAGGAGGTCTTTCTGCTCCTTCGTCAGTCTGGTGGGAGTCTCTACCACCACCGTGAAGCGCTCGTTGCCGCGACGGCGGGTGTTGCCCACCTCGGGAATGCCCTTCTCCCGCAGGATGAATTCCCGACCGGTCTGGGTGCCTTCGGGAATCTCATAATCCACCTTGCCGTCCAGCGTGGGCACCTGAATGGTCGCGCCCAGCGCCGCCTGGGTGAAAGTGATGGGGACTTCGCACAACACGTCCGTCCCGTTCCGGGTAAAGATCGGGTGCCGCCGGATGGAAATTTCCACCAGCAGGTCGCCGTTCGGGCCGCCGCCCACGCCCACGCAGCCTTCGCCCCGGACACGGACGCTCTGTCCGGCATCCACGCCTGCAGGGATCTTCACCTTGACCCGGTTGGTCTTGCGCACCTTGCCCTTGCCGCGGCAGGTGGTGCAGGGATTCTTGATGACCTTGCCCCGGCCGCCGCAGGTGGGACAGGTGGTGGTGGACTGCATCTGCATGCCCATGAAGTTCTGCACGGAACGCACCTGACCGGTGCCGTGGCACTGGCTGCACGTCTCGATCACGCCGTCGGCGCTGCCCGTACCTTTACAGTTGGGGCAGTTCTCAATCCGCTGGGCAGCAACCTCTTTTTCGCAGCCGAAGGCCGCTTCCTCGAAGGTCAGCTCCAGCCGCGCCATGACGTTTTCGCCCCGGCGGGACGCGTTCTGCTGGGAGCCGCGGCTGCGGCCGCCGCCGAAGAACTCGCCGAAAATATCCCCCAGATCGCCGAAGCCGTCAAACCCGCCGAATCCGGAACCGCCAAAGCCTGCGCCGCCGTAGCCAGCGCCGCCCGCGCCAAAGTTGGGGTCAACTCCGGCAAAACCGTACTGGTCGTACCGCGCGCGCTTGTCAGCGTCGGACAGGACTTCGTAGGCTTCCCCGGCCTCCTTGAATTTTTCCTCGGCAGTCTTGTCGCCGGGGTTACGGTCGGGGTGGTACTTCATGGCGGCCTTGCGGTAGGCCTTCTTTATGTCGTCGGCGCTGGCGTCCTTGCTGACGCCCAGCACCTCATAGTAATCTCTTTTGGAATCTGCCATACTCAATTCACCTCATTATCTGGAATCTCTCACTCAGAGCTTCCACAGTTGACAGTGGACAGCTGACAGCCATGGATAATACTATTTCTTAATAAAATGATTTCATCATTTTATTCTGCCGTTCCACGGCAGACCGCCTAGGCGGCGGTAAGAAATGTATTGACTTCGTTTTTAGCGGCAGTGGCCGCTGGCCGCAATCCTGCGGCCTAATAAAACGCTTTTAAGCGTTTTATTAAAAACTCGTATAAAATGCAGCAACCTTTGCTGCTGTCAACTTTCAACTGCCAACTCAGGAAAATATGCCGAGAAGGGGCGGCGTTTGCCGCCCCTTAGGCATTCGGATTTAGTCAACACTCTCGTAGTCAGCGTCAACGACACCGTCGTCGCCGGGCTTCTGGGTGTTCCCGCCGGGCTGTGCGCCGCCCTGAGGGTTCGCCTGCTGATACAGCTTCTCGGAAACCTTGTAGAACGCCTGCTGGACTTCCTCGGTGGCCTTCTTGATGGCCTCGATGTCGGTGCCCTTGTTGACTTCCTTCAGGTGGTCAACGGCGGACTGGATGGAAGCCTTCTCGGAAGCGTCGATCTTGTCGCCCAGCTCGTTCAGGGTCTTCTCGGTCTGGTAGACGGTCTGGTCGGCGGCGTTGTGGGTATCCACTTCGTCCTTGCGGGCCTTATCCTCGGCGGCGTACTGCTCAGCCTCGTGAACGGCCTTGTCGATGTCTTCCTTGCTCAGGTTGGTGGAAGCGGTGATGGAGATGTTCTGCTCCTTGCCGGTGCCCAGATCCTTGGCGGAGACCTTCACGATGCCGTTGGCGTCGATGTCGAAGGAAACCTCGATCTGAGGCACGCCCCGGGGTGCGGGAGCAATGCCGGTGAGCTGGAAGCGACCCAGCGTCTTATTGTAGGCAGCCATCTCACGCTCGCCCTGCAGGACGTGAACCTCGACGGAGGTCTGGCCGTCCGCGGCGGTGGAGAAGATCTGGCTCTTGTGGGTGGGGATGGTGGTGTTCCGGTCGATCAGACGGGTGAACACGCCGCCCATGGTCTCAATGCCCAGGGACAGAGGAGTGACATCCAGCAGCAGGATATCCTGCACGTCGCCGGTGAGCACGCCGCCCTGAATGGCAGCGCCAACGGCCACGCACTCGTCGGGGTTGATGCCCTTGAAGCCTTCCTTGCCGGTGATGGTCTTAACGGCATCCTGCACGGCGGGGATACGGGTGGAGCCGCCAACCAGCAGCACCTTCTGAATGTCGGAAGCGCTCAGACCCGCGTCGGACATGGCCTGACGGACGGGCTTCATGGTGCGCTCCACCAGATCGGCGGTCAGCTCGTTGAACTTTGCCCGGGTGAGGGTCACGTCCAGATGCTTGGGGCCGGTGGCGTCGGCGGTGATATAAGGCAGGTTAATGTTGGTGGAAGTCACGCCGGACAGCTCGATCTTGGCCTTCTCGGCAGCTTCCTTCAGGCGCTGCATAGCGACCTTGTCCTTGGACAGATCGATGCCCTCAGCCTTCTTGAATTCGGCAACCAGGTAATCCATGATTCTCTGGTCGAAGTCGTCGCCGCCCAGATGGGTGTCGCCGGCAGTGGCCAGAACCTCGATGACGCCATCGCCGATGTCCAGAATGGACACATCGAAGGTGCCGCCGCCAAGGTCATAAACCATGATCTTCTGCTCGGATTCCTTGTCGAGGCCGTAAGCCAGAGCGGCTGCGGTAGGCTCGTTGATGATACGCTTCACGTCAAGACCCGCGATCTTACCGGCGTCCTTCGTCGCCTGACGCTGTGCGTCGGAGAAGTAAGCGGGGACGGTGATGACGGCTTCGGTGACCGGCTGACCCAGATAAGCCTCGGCATCCGCCTTCAGCTTCTGCAGGATCATGGCGCTGATCTCCTGAGGGGTGTAGCCCTTGCCGTCGATGGTGACGTGATAATTTTCACCCATGTGACGCTTGATGGAAGACACGGTGCGGTCAGCGTTGGTCACGGCCTGACGCTTTGCCACCTGACCGACCATACGCTCGCCGGTCTTGGAAAATGCAACAACAGAGGGGGTAGTACGGTTGCCTTCGGCGTTGGCGATGACAACAGGCTCGCCGCCTTCCAGAACAGCAACACAGGAATTGGTAGTACCAAGGTCGATACCGATAATCTTAGACATAATGTTTTCCTCCTAATATATTAAAGCTAAATTGTTTACGTTTTTAGTTTGCCACCTGCACCATGGCGAACCGGACGATCTTATCGCCCATTTTGAAGCCCTTCTGGAACACCTGCGTGATGACGTTTTCGTCATGCTCCTCGCTGTCCAGATGCATCACGGCGTTGTGCAGATTCGGATCGAAGGTGTCGCCCACCTCGCCGAAAACCTCCACGCCGAGACCATTCAAGATCTTCAGCAGCTCCGTCATGGTCAGCTCCACGCCCTTTTTGTAGGCGGCGTCTTCCGTGGGCTGGTTCAGCGCGCGCTCCAGATTGTCGTAGATGGGAAGCATCTTCGTTACGGCGTCGGCCTTGCCGTTGCCGTAGGACTGCTCCTTTTCCTTCGTGGTGCGCTTGCGGAAATTATCATATTCCGCTGCCAGACGCAGCCGGGCGTCATGCTCGGAATTGTATTTTTCCTCCCAGGGGCTAATCTCCTTCTGCTTCGGTTCCTCGGGAGTCTTCTCCTTCGGGGTTTCCTCCACAGGTTCCTGCGGTGTTTCCTCCGGGGTCTGCTTCTTTACTTCTTCTTTTTCCTTCTTTGCCACGTCTGTGACCTCCTGTCAATTTGCAGGGTGGGGGAAAATCTCCGCTTTTTGTGGTTCCGGGGATTTTCCCCAGCCCTGCCTGTTTGATTCTATCCTTCCTTCGATGGCTCCGGCAGCTTTGGCTGCTGGGGCTGCTCGGGCTTGCCGAACATCTTGCTCAGGCTCTCGGCGAAGTAGCTCAGGCGCGCCGTTACCTTTGCGTAATCCATCCGGGTGGGGCCGACCACGCCGATCATGCCCTGCATTCCGTCGCCGATGTCAAACTTGGTCATCACAACGGAGGTGTCCTTCAGCTCATCCGCCACGTTTTCGGGGCCTACCAGCACTTTCGTACCGTTGGCGCCCTCCATGACGGCGGGAAGGTTTGCCAGTGCCTCTTCGTCGATGGAATCCATTACCCGCTGGGCTTTATCCACGTCCCGGTATTCCGGCAGGCTCAATAGCCTTGCCTGACCGGTGACGGCCACTCTGGTGGAATCGCTGTTTTTCAGCGTCTCCTGGGTGAAATCCAGGATCACCGGCACCAGACTTGCCGCGGCGCCCGCCGAACGCATGACCTTTTCCATCAGCTCGGCGGTGAAACCATCAAGGGGAATGTCCGTCATGCTGGCGTTCAGCACCGCGCTCAGGAGCTTCAGATCCGTTTCGCTGACGTTTACCGGCAGCTTGATGAGCTTGTTTACCACCTGCTCGCCGCCCAGCATCAGCACCAGAATGAAGCTCCCCTGTCCGGCCAGAATCAGGTCGAACCGCTTGACGCAGGCGCTGCCCTGTCGGGACGCTGCGGAGATGGCGGGAAGATCGGTGGCCTGAGATACCAGCTTTGCCACCTTTTCCACCATTTTATCCACCCGCTGCATCTTTTCCTCGATGGCGCTGCTGATGGACTTGGTTTCGTCGATGGACAGGCGGTAATCCATCATCAGCTCGTCAACGTACAGCCGGTAACCGGCGGCGGAGGGGATGCGGCCCGCGCTGGTGTGGGGCTGCTCCAGATAACCCATGGCGGTCAGCTCCGCCATTTCGTTGCGGATGGTCGCGGAGGAATACTTCATGTCCGGCAGCTCGGTAATGGCCTTGGAGCCCACCGGTTCCGCCGTGCGGATATACAAATCTACCACCGACCGCAGGACCTTCTTTTTCCGCTCTGTCAGTTCCATCGTATCCCTCCTTCTCACTTTATCTTTAGCACTCCATCTCTCTGAGTGCTAAGCACACTATACCGCAGAGTGCCAGAAATGTCAATAGGTTGTTTTTGAATTATTCTTGAACATTTTGGGGAATTGGGGCGAATCTGGAAAATCTTCCTTGCGTTTACCCCGGGAATCGCCTTCTGAATATGAAGTTCCCTTGAATTTTTCTTGAATTCTCCCTTCGGGGGTGGAACTTTTCGTTTCTTTGTGCTATACTGTACAATATATTATTGTGCGGGGGTTTGCCCCGAAACCGAATTTTGGAGAGAGAGCTTATGCTGGAATTATTGGCGCCCGCCGGGTCAATGGAGGCTCTGCGCGCGGCCGTTCAGAACGGCGCTGACGCCGTCTACCTCGGCTGCGGCGCGTTCAACGCGCGGCAAAGCGCGAAAAACTTTACTCCCCAGACGCTGGTGGAGGCCATTAAATACTGCCATGTCCGGGGCGTGCAGGTGCACCTGACCCTCAACACCCTCGTCTCCGACCGGGAGATGACCGAGGCGGCGGAGCTGATCCGCTATGCCGCGCAGAATAATATTGATGCCTTTATCGTTCAGGACTTGGGCGTGGTGCAGCTGTGCCGTCAGATCGCCCCCGGCGTTCCCATCCACGGCAGCACCCAGATGACCGTCCATTCCCTGCCCGGCGTGCTGCTGTGCGCCGCCATGGGCATCAAGCGGGTCGTCCTCAGCCGGGAGCTGAGCCGGGAGGAAATTCGCTACATCTGCGCCAACTCTCCCATTGAAATTGAAGTCTTCGTCCATGGCGCGCTGTGCATGTGCTATTCCGGCCAGTGCTACATGTCCGCCATGATCGGCGGCCGCTCCGGCAACCGGGGCCGCTGCGCCCAGCCCTGCCGCCAGAGCTACGGCTACACCCACTGGCAGGAAAAATACCCCCTGAGTCTGAAAGACAACTGCCTGATTCCCTATCTGCGGGAATTGCAGGAAATGGGCGTGGTCTCTTTGAAGCTGGAAGGCCGGATGAAGCGGGCGGAATACGTGGCCACCGTCACCGCCGTCTACCGCAAGGCGCTGGACGAGATGACCGTCACCAAGCCCATGATGGACGCCCTGTACGCCGCCTTCAACCGTCAGGGCTTCACCGACGGCTACTATACAAGCAGGGTGGATACCAAAATGTTCGGCGTGCGGCAGGAGAATGACGACGACGGCAAATGGCTTCAGGCCGCCCGGCAATCCTATGAGGCAGGGGAGACCCCCCTTGTGGATATCCGCTTTCAGGCCATGGTCACCGTGGACGGCAGCTGCGTCATCGCCACCGACCCGGAGGGTCGGACATGCCGCTCCGACGGCCCCGTGCCGGAACGCGCCCAGAACATTTCCCTCACCGGGGCGATGCTCGCCCAGCGGGTCTCCAAGACCGGCGGCACGCCCTACCGGTGCGTGGAGGTGCGCACCCGGGTCGATCCCGGTCTCATTATCTCCGCTTCCGCCATCAACGCCATGCGCCGGGACGTGCTGAACCAGCTCACCGCCATCCGCGCCCGGCGAGAGGAGCAGACCCTGCGTAAGCCCAAGCCCGTGCCGGAATACAAAGGCCCCTCGGGTCTGCCCGGCCTGACCATTCAGGTCACCTCCCGGGAGCAGCTGACCCCCATGCTTCTGGATCTGGAAACCACCATGCTGTACGTTCCCATCCACATCTTGCTCGCCGACGGGGAGCTTTGTGCCCGGCTGGTGCAGCGGGGACGAGTGGCGGCGGTGCTGCCCAGAATCGTCCACGACGGGGAGCTGCCCCGGATCAAAAAAGGGCTGGACGTCCTCCGCGCCGCCGGTGTCCGGGACGCGCTGGCGGGCAATCTCGGCCTGATTGCCCCCGTGCGGGAGGCCGGAATGCGGGTTCACGGGGATTTCGGCCTGAACATCTTCAACTCCGCCTCCATGAACGTCATGCGTTCGTTGGAAATGGCCTCCGCCACGGTGAGCTTTGAAATGACCCTGCCCCAGATCCGGGACATGAGCAAGGCGGTGAACGCCGAGCTGATCGCCTACGGGCGGCTGCCCCTGATGGTGACGGAGCACTGCCTCATCCACAACAAGACCAACGAATGCACCTGCCATCTGAAAGCCACCCGCCTGATCGACAAGACCGGCGCGGAGTTCCCGGTCATCCGGGACGGCGACAGCTGCCGCAGCGTACTGCTCAACGGCAAGAAGCTGAGCTGGCTCGACCGGCAGGACGATCTTGCCAAGCTGGGCTTATGGGCGACGCGGCTGTACTTCACCACGGAAAATTCCAAGGAAGTTGACCGCGTGCTGTACGATTACATGAACCCCGAACCCCTCGACCCCGGCGCGTGTACCCGGGGACTGTACTTACGGGGTGTGGAATAAAATCCCTCCGCGTTGGAAAGGAGAACCATATGCAGCTCATTCTCGCTTCCGCCTCGCCCCGGCGAAAGGCGCTTCTGTCCCTCTTTGGGATTCCCTTCACCGTCCGGGCGGCGGACATTGACGAAACCATGGACCCCGAAAAGCCGCCCTTTGACGAAGTTGCCCGGGTCAGCCGGTCAAAGGCGCTGGCCGTCAGCCGGGGAGAAGAAGACATCGTCATTGCGGCGGACACCATCGTGGTCTGTCAGGGGAAGGTGCTGGGCAAACCCCACAGTGAGGCGGAAGCGGCATCTATGCTGCGTCTTCTCTCCGGGCGGGATCATCAGGTGATGACCGGCTGCACCATCCTGTATGGGGACAGGGTTGAGACCTTTACTGAGGTGACGAGCCTGCATTTCCGTCCCCTCAGCGAGAAGGAGATTCAGAAATACGTCCAGAGCGGCGAACCCATGGACAAGGCCGGTGCTTACGGCATTCAGGGCGGCGCGGCGCTGTTCTGCGAAAAGCTGGAGGGCGACTATTATAATGTGATGGGACTTCCCGTGTGCCGGCTGTATGAGACCCTTTGCCGCACAGCGCCGGAAGTGATGGAGGATACCATATGAGAAATCTGTTCAGTACCAAAGTGAAGATCATTCTGGTGGTGGCCGCGCTGCTGACGGCAGCGCTGGCCATCTACAGCGGCATTTCCAACCAGAGCCTTCCCAGCGTGATCGTGCAGGGCGTTCTCGCCCCCTTCCGCGCCGCGGGCACCACCCTGACCAATACGGCGGAAAAATACTACAGCTATATGTTCCGCTACGAGGCTCTGGACGCGGCAAACAAGGTTCTGGAGGAACGCATCGCCCAGATGGAGGACGTCGCCCGTCAGGCCGACTCCGTCGCCCGTGAAAACGAGCGTCTGCGCAAGCTTCTGGATCTGAAAGCCACCAACGAGGACTACAAGCTGGTGGACGCCTATATCATCGGCTGGAGCTCCTCGGACTGGGAGAGCACCTTCACCATCAACCGGGGCACCAACGCGGGTATCCGGGAGAATCTGTGTGCCATCACCGCCAACGGCGAAGTGGTGGGTCTGGTAACGGAGGTGGGCGTCAACTACGCCGTCGTCAAGACCGTTCTGGACTCCACGCTGGAAATTTCCGGCACCATCTCCACCTCCGGCTACAACGGCATGGTCAAGGGCGGCTATACCAGCGGCAACGACACATTGCTCCAAATGAACTACCTGCCCTCCGACTCCATCATCCGCAATAAGGATCAGGTGGTGACCTCCGGTTCCACGGTGTACCCCCGTGGCCTGATCATCGGCTCCGTGGTGGACGCGGGCTATGAGGAAACGGGCGTTGCCAAATTCGCCCTCCTGGACCCCGCCGCGGACATTAACTCCCTGGAGCAGGTCTTCATCATCACCGCCTACACCACCGAGGTCGTGACCACCCCCGGCACGTCCACAGGCTCCGAGACTGCCACCGCCCCGTCCGAAACCGCCGCCGCCACCCAACCGACCACCCCCGTGGGCTGAGGACGCGCCATGGCAAGAAAAAAGCTGTCAAAGCAATCGGAATTCAAGCCCGACCCCCGGCAAAACAGCCTTTCCGGGCTGTTCCACGTGACCCAGCTGCAAAAGCAGCGGATGCTGAAATGGACGCTGTATGTGCTGACGGGTATCCTGCTCCTGACCATTCAGGACGTTATCATGAGCCGCGTCAGCATCTTCGGTGCGACCACCGATCTGCCGGTGGTGTACATTCTGCTGATCACGGTCATTGAGGGCGTGGATGTGGGAAGTCTGTTCGTCCTTTTTGCGTCCACCATTTACTACTTTTCCGGCTCCGCGCCGGGGCCTTACTGCATTGGCCTGCTGTGCGCCGTCGGGATCATCGCTACGCTGCTGCGGCAGGCCTACCTGCGGCGCACGAAAGCTTCCATCGTCATCTGCGCCGGTATCGCGCTGACAATTTACGAGATGGGTCTGTTCGTCGTGGGCATCGGCCTTGGGCTGACACGGTGGGACCGGGTGTTCTCCTTCCTGATCACCGCCGGCTACAGCTTCGGCATCCTGATTCTGCTGTACCCGCTTATCAATAAAATTGGCCTTATTGGAGGAACCACATGGAAAGAATAAGCCGATTTCGCGCTATCCTGCTTTTAATTCTGTTTATTACGATTCTGGCGCTGTTCGCCTTGAAGCTCTTTGATCTTCAGATCATCAAGACCAACGGCAACACCGACAACATCGCGAAATACACCACCGTTACCACCGTCCGTGCCGCCCGCGGCGATATCCTCGACCGGAACGGCAACGTTCTGGTGGGCAACCGCGCCAGTTATGATCTGGTGTTCAACCACTACGTTATCGAGTCCTACGGCCAGACCAACGAGGCGCTGTACTCCCTTGTGCAGAAATGCCGGGAGCTGAATCTCAGCTATAACGACCATTTCCCCGTGAGCAAGACCCGCCCCTTTGAGTACACTCTGAACGATTTTGCCACCTCCTGGCAGAACCACTTCCAGAGCTTCATGGTTGACCGGTCGCTGGACTCGGACATCACCGCGCCCCTGCTCATTGAGAAGCTGCGGGAGCGCTACAAGATTCCCGAGGGCTGGTCGGACGAGGACTCCCGCGCCGTCATCGGTATGCGCTACGAATTTGATCTTCGGGGTATTTCCAAGCTGCCTACCTACACCTTTATTCAGGACATCTCCGACGAGAACCTGTCCGCCATTCTGGAGCTGAACATCCCCGGTCTGATGGTGGAATCTTCCACCGTCCGGGAATATCATACCAAATACGGCGCCCACATCTTAGGCTACATGGGCGGCATGGACGCCGCCGACTGGGAAAAATACGAGAAGGAAGGCTACTCCATGGACGCCTACATCGGCCAGTCCGGCTTTGAGGAAGCCTTCGAGGATTACCTCCACGGCATCGACGGCCAGCGTGTGGACGTGGTTTCCAAGGACGGCACCATCGTCGAGCAGTTCTGGCGCGTGAATCAGAAAACCGGCGAGGTCTACACCCCCATCGCCGGAAACAACGTGGAGACCACCATTGACTTGGAGCTTCAGGGCATTGCCGAGGACTCTCTTGCCAACATCATGAAGGAGCTGACCGACCCGGAGAAGAACACCTCCAAGGATGAGAGTAACGGCCTGGACGCGGAGGGCGCGGCGGTCATCGTCATGAAGGTCAAGACCGGCGAGATTCTGGCCTGTGCCAGCTATCCCACCTACAACCTCGCCACCATGAACCAGGACTGGGCCGAGATCGAGGCCGACCCCTTGAAGCCTTTCTTCAACCGCGCCTTCGGCGCCAACTATGCCCCCGGCTCCACCTTCAAGATGTGTACCCTGGTTGCCGCCATGGAGCATCGCAGTACGAACCCGAAAAGTGAATATTTCGGCAGATACCTGTACCTCCCCGGCGAGATCATCCGGGATCAGGGTGTCTTCACCAAGTACGCGGGCTTCTCTCCCACATGCCTGATCTGGACATCCAACCCCGGCGTTACCCACGGCGAGCTGACCGCTCAGCGGGCGCTGGAAGTGTCGTGTAACTACTTCTTCTATGAGTTGGGCAGCCGTATGACCATCGAGATGCTGAACGAAACCGCCAATGGTCTGGGTCTGGGCGTTCCTACCGGCATTGAGCTGACGGAAAAGGTCGGCTGGGTCACCGATGAGGCCAGTAAGAAGGCCGCTTACGGCGAGACCGGCGTCAACTCCCAGATCACCGCAGGCGACCGTGTTCTGGCCGCCATCGGACAGGCCGAAAACCGGTTCAGCCCCTTGCAGCTGTGCGTTTACGCTTCCACTCTGGCCAACAAGGGCACCCGGATGAAGGCCACCTTCTTAAGCCGCGTGGTCGCCTCCGACTACAGCAGCCTCATCAAGGAAAATTCTCCCGAGATCATGAGCCAGATGGAAATCGCCTCCACCACCTACAATACCTATATTGAGGGTATGCGTCTGGTCATCGCGGGAGACAAGGGTACCGCCCGTTCCCACTTCGGCGGCCCCAAGGATCTGGACACCTTCCCCGTCGCGGTGTGCGGCAAGACCGGTACTGCTCAGCACTCCTCCGGCGGCTCTGACCATGGCGCGTTCATCTGCTTCGCCCCCATGGAAGACCCGGAGATCGCCGTAGCAGTCTACGGCGAAAAGGCCGCCCACGGCGCGACCCTTGCTGCCGTGGCTGAGGATATCCTCCGCGCCTACTTCGCCATGGAAGCCGCCAGCGAAGTCAACGCCTTTGAAAATCAGGCGTCGTAAGTGCCGTCGCCAAGCAGTCAACAGACACAGTAGGAAAACCTGCTGTGTCTGTTTTTTATAAGCACCCCTTGCCTCTCCCTTTGGGAGAGGTGGACGAGCGCAGCGAGGACGGAGAGGGGAAACCGGGGTGCAAAGCCCTCTCAGTCACCTTCGGTGACAGCTCTCCCAAAGGGAGAGCCAAGGGGTTATTCCTTTCATTTCATCTCCACCGGAAAACTGGTATAGGTCTTTCCCGGCTTCAGGTTCACACCCCGGAGCTTCACCAGCTCCGAAACCGTGACAATTTCGTAGCCCTGATCTTTCAGCACGTCCACAATATCCAGCGCCGCCTGCACCGAGCTGACCGTCATATCGTGGAGCAGGACGACATCCCCGTCCTTCACGTTTTTCAGCACCGCCCGCTCCACCGCCGCCGTGTCGGAGGTCGCCCAGTCCCGGGGGTCTACCGACCAGCTGAGGATTGCCAGCTGCCGCGCCTCGGCCACCTGCCGAACGGCATCGCTGCAGCAGCCTCCCGGCGGTCGGAGAAACACCGGCTCGCATCCCTCGGGCAGCAGCGCCTGCGTGTCCATGATTTCGGACGCCACCGTGCGGCGGCTCATTTCCTTCATGTTCTTGTGGGTGTAGCCGTGGTAGCCGATCTCGTGACCCTCGTCGAAAATCCGCTGGGTGATGTCCGGGTAATCCTTGATCCGGTAGCCGCACAGCAGAAACGTGGCCTTCACCTCCCGCTCCCACAGTCCGTCCAGAAGCCGGCGGGTATACCGCCCGGAGGGTCCGTCGTCAAAGGTCAGCGCCACATATTTTGTCGTTTCCGCCGCGTCTACGGGAATCACGAGCAGACTCAGCACCGCAAGAACCGCCAGAAACCGCCGCATCATACCACCTCCGTCATTTTTTATGTTCCGTCCCAACGCTCCCATATCCGCAATTTTGATTTGACGTAGCGGCAAAAATGCGGTATACTATAGGGTGGAGGGTTGCGGAATGGATTTGATTTGCCCAATTTGCGGAAGCAAACTGAATACGTTTGACAAATCCCTCGTCTGCGCCGGGCATCACTGTTTCGACATTGCCCGGCAGGGCTATGTGAACCTGCTGACCGTTCAGCAGAAGCACTCCCTGCACCCGGGGGACACCCGCGAGCAGGTGCTTTCCCGCCGCGCCTTTCTGGAAGCGGGGTACTACGCCCCCATCGCCGAAGCCCTGATCGCTGTTGCGAAAGAGTTAACGGTTAACTCAAATGAGATAAGGCCGTCCGGCGAGCTTCTGGACGTAGGCTGCGGGGAAGGATATTACTCCGCACGGCTGGCTGGGGCGCTTGGAATGCGCCTCACGGGAATGGACATCTCCCGGGAGGCTGTCCGCTGTGCCGCCGGAAAATACAAGAACGGCCTGTGGCTCTGCGCCACCGCGTCCCACATTCCCGTGGCCGACCATTCATGCCGTTTGCTCACCAGTCTGTTTGCCCTGACCATGGCGGAGGAATTCAAGCGTGTTCTGCGGCCGGAGGGATACTTTCTTCAGGTTCTGGCGGCGGAAGACCATCTGCTTGGACTGAAATCCATCATTTACGACCATCTTATCGAAAAACCAAAGGACACCGTCCCGGACGTGCCGGGCTTCACCCTTGTGAAATCCGTCCCCATCCGGTTCACCTTCACCGTGGAAGGGGAGCAGGTGGAAAATCTTCTTTCCATGACGCCCCACGTTTTCCGCATTGGCAAAGACGGCGCTCAGCGCCTGCGGGAAACCAGGTCCCTGACGGACACCGCCAGCTGCGTCTTAAATGTGTTCCGTCCTGTAGGGAACCTCTAATAACATTCCCTTACCGGGTGGATGTATGTCTGGAAAAAAGTCGAAAATGCGTATCCGGCTGCCAGAATTGCCGATATTATAAATTTAATGGAGTAGCTATATGCTGGATAAACTACAGGCCATCTGCAATAAATACGAAGAGCTTTCCGCCAAGTCCGAGCAGCCGGATTTTTACGCCGACCCCCAGAAGGCGGCGAAGCTGCTCCGGGAAAAAAACGATCTGGAGCCCATTGTGGAAGCCTTTCACGCCTACAATCAGGCGCAGCAGGACATGGCGGACGCTCAGGAGCTGATGACCGACCCGGAAATGAAGGAGCTTTGTCAGGAAACCTACGCCGCCGCCAAGGCGCAGAAGGAAGCTCTTGCCGAAAAAATCCAGATTTTGCTCCTTCCCAAAGACCCCAATGACGAAAAAAACGTCATTATGGAGATCCGCGGCGGCGTCGGCGGCGAGGAAAGCGCCCTGTTTGCCCACAGTTTGCTGCGGATGTACTCCATGTACGCCGCGAAAATGGGCTGGAGCATCGAGCTGATGAACCTGAACGAAACGGAGCTTGGGGGCGTCAAGGAAGCGGACTTCATCGTCAGCGGCCGGGGCGCGTATTCCAGACTCAAATATGAATCCGGCGTTCACCGGGTGCAGCGGGTTCCCGAAACGGAATCCGGCGGCCGTGTCCACACCTCCACCGCAACCGTTGCGGTTCTGCCGGAGATGGAGGAAGTGGACGTGCAGATCAACCCCGCCGACATCGAAATGCAGGTCTACCGTTCCAGCGGCGCGGGCGGTCAGCACATCAACAAAACCTCCTCCGCCGTGCGGCTGATCCACAAGCCCACGGGCATCGTGGTCGCCTGTCAGGAGGAGCGGAGCCAGATCCAGAACCGGGAGAAATGTATGCGGATGCTGGCCAGCAAGCTCTACGAAATGGAGCAGGAGCGTCTGGACAGCGAAGTCACCGGTCTGCGCCGCAGTCAGGTAGGAACGGGAATGCGCAACGAGCGCATCCGCACCTACAATTTTCCCCAGGGTCGGGTCACCGACCATCGGGTGGGACTGACCCTGTACCGCATTGACGCGATCATGGACGGTGACTTAGACGAGATCATCAACGCCCTCGCCACCGCCGATCAGGCGGAGAAACTGAAAAACGCCCATCAATAAGGAAGATTCACATGGAATTTATCACAAACTCCCCGGAGGAAACGGAGAAAATCGGCGCGGCGATAGGGAAGATCATCCCCGCCGGGACGGTTCTTGCCTACCGGGGCGACCTTGGGGCGGGGAAGACCGCCTTCACCCGGGGACTTGCCCGTGGGCTTGGCTTCACGGAAGCCGTCACCAGCCCGACTTACACCATCGTCAACGAATACCTTGGCGGGCGGCTCCCCCTGTTTCATTTTGATATGTACCGTCTTTCCTCCGCCGACGACCTGTTTGACATCGGCTGGGAGGACTATCTCGACCGGGGCGGCGTATGCGCCGTGGAGTGGAGCGAGAATGTGACCGAGGCCATGGAAGGCGCGGTCAGCGTCACCATCGACGTTCTGGGAGAGAACACCCGGCGGATCACCATTTCGGGAGGGGATTTTCTTGCTGATCTTAGCCTTTGAAACCAGCGCGAAAGCCGCCTCCGCGGCGCTGCTGGAGGACGGGAAACTTCTGGCGGAAAGCTACCAGAACACCGGCCTGACTCACAGCCAGACCCTGATGGTCATGGCGGAAAATCTGCTGCATCAATGCGGCAAAACTGTTAACGACGTAAACGCAGTGGCCGTGGCCGCAGGCCCCGGCTCCTTTACCGGTGTGCGCATCGGCGTCGCCGCCGCAAAGGGTTTCGCATGGGGCAGGGAAGTGCCCTGCTACGGCGTCAGCACGCTGGAAGCCATGGCGCTTTCGCTGGGCGAATATCAGGGCTACGTATGTCCCGTAATGGACGCCCGGCGGAGTCAGGTGTATAATGCGCTGTTTTATGTCAACCACGGCAGTCTCAAAAGGATCACCGAAGACCGCGCCATTGCCTTGGTGCAGCTGAAGCAGGAACTTGCACACCTGACGGAACCTGTGTTTCTGGTGGGGGACGGCAGCGTCCTTACTTACAAGACCCTTTCCGGGGATATCCCCAACCTTGTTATGCCTCCGGAACACCGGATGCACCAGCGCGCCGTGGGCGTCGCCCTTCTGGCCGCGCAAAAACAAGCCGCCGGGGAAACCGGCGACGGCGCCGCTCTGACCCCCAACTACCTGCGCCTGAGTCAGGCGGAACGGGAACGTCTCGAGCGGGAACAGCAAAATTCATAAATCCGGGGCCGATTCATTCAACCCTGTAAATAGAAGGAGAAATATCATGGCAAACGTACACGTCCTCGATCATCCCCTGATCCAGCATAAGCTGGCCATTCTGCGCAACAAGAAGACCTCCGTTAAGGAATTCCGCGAGCTGGTCGGCGAAATTGCCGGTCTGATGTGCTATGAGGCCACCCGCAACCTGCCCACCCGGGAGGTAGAGGTGCAGACCCCCGTCGCCACTGCCAAGTGCCGGATGCTGTCCGGCAAGAAGCTGGCCATCGTCCCCGTCCTTCGCGCCGGCCTCGGCATGGTGGACAACATGGTGGAACTGATCCCCTCCGCAAAAATCGGTCACATCGGCCTGTACCGCGACCCCGAGACCCACAAGCCCGTGGAATACTACTGCAAGCTGCCGGAGGACATCTCCAACCGGGTGGTTTACGTGGTCGATCCCATGCTGGCCACCGGCGGAAGCGCCGTCGCGGCCATTGATTTCTTGAAAAAGCACGGCTGCCGGAACATCATCATGATGAACATCATCGGCTGCCCCGAGGGCATCAAGGCCGTTCAGGAAGCCCACCCCGACGTGGAAATCTTCCTGGCCGCCGTTGACGAGAAGCTCAACGAGCACGCCTACATTGTCCCCGGTCTGGGCGACGCCGGCGACCGGATTTTCGGTACCAAGTAAAAAAGTTGGAAAAAATGTGCATCTCCGTTGGAGATGCACATTTTTTGCGTTAAGGAACCTCTGATTAAATCGGCAAGAGCTGTGAGCGAGAGATTTTTCGGCCAATCGAGGTACCGGAAACGGCGGAATACTTTGTGTATTCCCCGTTTTCGGTACCGAAGAGTGGGCGGAAAAGATCTGGTCACAGCCGCAGACGATTTATTCAGAGGTTCCTTAGAATCTTTACTTTAACCGTTTTTCCAGCGTTGCGGCGTTGAGCGCCGTCAGATGTACGCGGGAAAAGCCGTATTCCGCCGTCAGGATGAAGGACTTGGGCAGATCGTCGCAGGGGATGACCTCACCCTCCCGCTCCGCCCGGTTCAGAAACTCCCGGGTGCGCTTGGAGGTGGAGGTGTTGTCCAGATCAAAAATGCCGATGATGCTCCTGTCCCGGACAGCCATGTCGTTGCCGATGGATAAAAACATATTTTCCTCCTATGGTAACATCGGGCGGCAATTTTGCCGCCCGATGATCTTTCATTTACGCTTTTTCCACTCGCTGACTGCCAGCTCGTCGCAGCGGTTGTTCTTCGGGTTCTCCGCGTGTCCCTTGACCCAGTGGTAATGCACGTCGTGCTTCTGCGTCAGGGATAGCAGAACCTCCCAGAGGTCGGAATTCAGGGCGGGCTTTTTGTCGGATTTGACCCAGCCGCGCTTTTTCCAGCCCCACGCCCAGCCTTTCTCCAGCGCGTCGATGACGTACTTGCTGTCGCTGTACAGCTCCACGGTGCAGGGTTCTTTCAGCGCCTGCAATCCCCGGATGACCGCCGTCAGCTCCATGCGGTTGTTGGTGGTGCTGTCTTCCCCGCCGGAAAGCTCCTTTTCCACGCCGTTGTATTCCAGAATGGCACCCCAGCCGCCGGGGCCGGGATTGCCGGAACAGGCGCCGTCAGTGTACAGAGTCACGGTTTTCATGCCTGTTCTCCGGTCTCTTCCTCGTCCATCTTCTCGACACGCTCCAAAGAGACCACCTGATTGCCGTCGTCAATGCGCATGACGATGACGCCCTGAACGTCCCGCTTGTAGACGTTGATAGAGGACGCGGGAATGCGGATGATGACGCCGCCGTTTTCGATGAGCATAACATCGTCACTTTCGCTCACCACACGGCAGCCGGCCACATTGCCGGTCTTGGGGGTGATGTTGTAGTTCTTAAGACCCTTGCCGCCCCGGCTTTGCGCCTGCTTTTCTCCGTTGGGGCCGGTGCGCAGGTACTCCGTCAGGGCAGTGCGCTTGCCGTAGCCGTTCTGGGTGACGGTGAGCAGAGTCTTGCCCTCCTCGGCCTTCTCCGCGCCGACCACATAGTCTCCGTCGGTTAACATAATACCGCGAACGCCCGCCGCGTCACGACCCATGCACCGCACGTCGTTCTCGTTAAAGCAGATGGCGTAGCCAAAGGCCGTGGCAAGCACGATATCGTCGTCGCCGTTTGTGCGGATGACGTTAATCAGGTGGTCGTCCTCGTCCAGGGTGATGGCGCGGATGCCCGCCTTGCGGTTGGTTTTCAGGGAGACGAAGGGGATACGCTTCACGGTGCCCTTCCGGGTGACCATCATCAGGAACTCATTTTCGTCAAACTCCCGGGTGATCACCATGGCGGTGACGGACTCGCCGGGATTCAGGGGCAGCACATTGACAATGGCAGTGCCCCGGGCAGTGCGGCCTGCCTCGGGAATCTGGTAACCCTTGCGGTGATGCACCCGTCCCTGATCGGTGAAGAAAAGCATGTGGTCATGGGTGGACGCAATGGTCAGGCTCTTGACATAATCCTCTTCCTTCAGGTTCTGAGCATTGACGCCCCGGCCGCCACGGCTCTGGGTGCGGTAGGTGTCCACGGGCATTCTCTTGATGTAGCCCTGATTGGACAGCGTGAAGGCGCAGGTCTCCTCCTCGATCAGATCTTCGATGTCGATCTCGTCCTCGATCTCCTGAATCTCGGTTTTCCGCTTGTCGCCGAACTTGTCCCGAATTTCGATCATCTCGCCGCGAAGGACAGCCTTGAGCTTGTTCTCGTCCGCCAGCAGTTCCAGGTAATACTTGATCTTTTCTTCCAGATCGTCATACTCGCTCTGGAGCTTTTCCCGGTCAAGACCCTGCAGGGCTTTCAGCCGCATGTCCAGAATGGCCTGCGCCTGAACGTCGTCCAGTTTGAAGCGATCCATCAGGCGCTGCTTGGCGTCGTCGTAAGCCGAGCGGATGATGTGGATGACCTCGTCGATGTTGTCCTGGGCAATGAGCAGACCTTCCAGCAGATGTGCCCGCTCCTGCGCCTTTTTCAGGTCATACCGGGTGCGCCGGGTGAGGACTTCTTCCTGATGCTTCAGGTACTCGTCGATGATCTGCCGCAGGGAAAGGATCTTCGGCTGCTTCTGGTTGTCCACCAGCGCCAGCATGATAATGCCGAAGCTGGACTGCAAAGCCGTCTGCTTGAACAGATTGTTCAGCACGACCTGGGGGTTGGCGTCCTTTTTCAGCTCGATAACCACCCGCATACCGTTGCGGTCGGTCTCGTCCCGGAGGTCGGAAATGCCGTCCAGGCGCTTGTCCTTCACCTGCTCGGCGATGTTCTTGATGAGCTGGCGCTTGTTGACCTGATAGGGAAGCTCGGTGACGATAATCCGCATCCGGTCCTTGCCATGCTCCTCAAACTCCGTCCGGGCGCGGACAACCACCTTGCCCCGGCCGGTAGCGTAGGCCGCACGGATGCCGCTGCGTCCCATGATGATGCCGCCGGTAGGGAAGTCCGGGCCGGAAATATGCTCCATCAGGTCGGCCAAAGTCGCTTCCGGGTCATCCAGCACGCACACGCAGGCGTCAATGACCTCCGCTAAGTTGTGGGGCGGAATGTTGGTCGCCATGCCGACAGCGATGCCGGAGGAACCGTTGACCAGCAGGTTGGGGAAGCGGGAGGGGAGCACGCGGGGTTCCTTCCGGGTCTCGTCGAAGTTGGGGTCCCAGTCCACGGTGTCCTTGTCGATGTCCCGGAGCATTTCGTTGGAAATTTTGCTCAAGCGGGCTTCGGTATAACGGTAAGCCGCGGGGGGATCGCCGTCCACGGAGCCGAAGTTGCCGTGGCCGTCCACCAGCAGATACCGCATGGAAAAGTCCTGGGCAAGACGCACCATGGCGTCGTAAACCGACGCGTCGCCGTGGGGATGGTATTTGCCCAGCACGTCACCGACGCAGGTCGCCGACTTTTTGAAGGGCTTGTCGGAAGTCAGGCCGCTTTCGTACATGGTGTACAGAATCCGGCGGTGAACGGGCTTGAGTCCGTCCCGGACGTCCGGCAATGCCCGCCCTACGATGACGGACATGGCATATTCAATATAGGATTTCTCCATTTCGTCCACCAGATTGGACTCTGTAATGATCTGGTCGGGGAAGCGGATATCCTCAGGTTTATAACTGCGGTTATGTCCCATAAACGCACCTCCAGTTCGGGATTGCTAGATCATACGATTTCTTAATAAAATGGTAAAACCATTTTATTCATCCATTGACATGGATGGCCGCCGAAGGCGGCAAGAAATGTATGGACTACATTTTCTGCGGCTATGCCGCTGGCCGTTTTCAAAACGGCCTATTAAAACGGTTTTCAACCGTTTTAATAAAAATTAGTTCAAATGTCGATGTTGACTGCGTATCTCGCGTTCCGCTCGATCCAGTCTTTTCTCGGCTCCACCTGTTCGCCCATGAGAACGGTGAATATCTCGTCGGCGCGGCGGGCGTCCTCCAGCGTAATACGGCGCAGGGAACGCTTTTCCGGGTCCATGGTGGTTTCCCACAGCTCGTGGGGGTCCATTTCGCCAAGGCCCTTGAACCGGGAAATGTCGATCTTGGCGTTGGGGTTGTCGCTGCGCATCTGGGAGGAGATTGCGTCCCGCTCATCGTCGGAATAGGCGACCTTCACGCTCTTGCCCCGGGTCAGCTTGTACAGGGGCGGCACAGCGGAATAGACGTAGCCATGCTCGATCAGCGGCCGCATATACCGGAAGAAGAAGGTCAGCAGCAGCGTGCGGATATGGGCGCCGTCCACATCGGCATCGGCCATGATGATGACCTTGTGATACCGGAGCTTTTCAATGTCGAATTCGTCCCCGATGCCCGCGCCCAGCGCCACGATCAGGGGATACAGCTTGTCGTTGCCGTAAATCTTATCCGCCCGGGCTTTTTCCACGTTGAGCATCTTACCCCACATGGCGAGAATGGCCTGGAACCGGGAGTCCCGACCCTGAATGGCGGAACCGGCTGCGCTGTCGCCCTCCACGATGTAGATCTCGCAGAGACTGGCGTCCCGCTCGTTGCAGTCCTGAAGCTTGTCGGGCATCTGGCCGGATTCCAGTCCCGTCTTGCGACGGATGGATTCACGGGCTTTCCGGGCGGCCTCCCGGGCGCGGTTGGCCATCATGGCCTTGTCCAGCACGGCCTTGGCAACGGCGGGGTGTTCCTCAAAATAGGTGGTCAGCTGGTCGTTCACTACCTGATCGACCAGAGTACGGATATAGGCGTTGCCCAGCTTGGCTTTGGTCTGACCCTCGAACTGGGCGTCGGTGAGCTTGACGGAAATGATGGCGGTGATGCCCTCCCGGCAATCCTCGCCGGAAACCTTGTCGTCGCCCTTGATAATGCCGTTCTTCACGCCGTAGGCGTTGAGCACACGGGTCAGCGCGGTTTTGAAGCCGGTCTCGTGCATACCGCCCTCCGGCGTGCGCACGTCGTTGGCGAAGGACAGCAGAAATTCGTTGTAGCCGTCGTTATACTGCACGGCGATCTCGGCGGAGGCGTCGCCCTTGCTGCCGCTCATATAGATAACGTCCTCGCACAGGGGCGTCTTGTTCCGGTTGCACCAGACGGCAAACTCCCGGATGCCGCCCTCGTAGCACATGGTCTCGCTGATCTGCTTTTCATCGTCCCGGTCGTCGGTGATGGTGATGGTCAGACCCGCATTCAGGAAGGCTTCCTCCCGCATCCGCTCGTGGAGGACTTCGTAGTCATAGACAAGACTGTCGAACATCTCCGGGTCGGGCTGGAAGGTGACCTCCGTGCCGGTCTTGTCGGTCTTGCCGACGATGCGCATTTCCTGCGTGATATTGCCACGGGCAAATTTCATTTCGTAGATGCTGCCGTTTTTGTGAACCCGCACCCGCAGCCACTCGCTCAGAGCGTTGACGACGGACGCGCCCACGCCGTGCAGGCCGCCGGAGACCTTATAACCGCCGCCGCCGAACTTACCGCCGGCGTGGAGCACGGTATACACGACCTCCAGAGCCGGACGTCCGGTCTGGGGCTGGATGTCCACGGGGATACCACGGCCGTCGTCGGTGACGGTGATGGAGTTGCCGGGATTGATGGTCACGGTAATATGCTTACAGTATCCGGCCAGCGCTTCGTCAATGGCGTTATCCACGATCTCATAGACGAGGTGGTGCAGACCGGAGGAGGAGGTAGAGCCGATATACATACCGGGTCTTTTCCGCACCGCTTCCAGACCCTCCAGAACCTGAATCTGCTCCGCGCCGTATTCCTGTGTTACTTTCGTTTCGTCAGACATATATGCCCTCCTGCGTGATATGCTTCAATTATTCGCGAATGCTTCCCTTTTCTATCTGAATCGTTCTTCCCAGTTTTGTGAACCGTCCCGGTTCGCAGCAGGTGATGAACACCTGTCCGGAGACGATCTTATTTAATACAAAGTCCTGCCGCCCGGGGTCAAGCTCGGACAGAACATCGTCCAGCAGCAGAACCGGCTCTTCGCCCCATTCCCGCGCCATCAGCTCCCGCTGGGCAAGCTTCAAGCTGATGGCCGCCGTCCGGGTCTGACCCTGAGAGCCGTAGGCTTTCAGGTCGATGCCGGACAGGCTCACGGTAAAATCGTCCTTGTGGGGGCCTGTCAGGCACTGCGCGGTTTCCAGCTCCACCCGGCTGTGACTTTGCAGATGGTCTAATAGGTTTTGTGTCAGTTCCGGGACAGGGGCGAAGGGGTCAATGACCGTGGAGACGGTCTTGTAGCTGAGGGTAAAATTCTCCGCTCCGCCGGAAAACTGGTTGTGGTAACTGGCCGCGGCCTTGCCCAGACTGTCGTAAAACCGCGCCCGGTAGGAGATCAGCAGCGCGCCGACCTGACACAGCCGGGTATTGTATTCCGGCAGAATTTCCAGAATACCGGGATTTTCAAAATGATCTTTCAGAATGCGGCCTTTCTGCTCCAGAATCCGGTTGTACTCCGTCAATGCCGCGTCGTAATTCGGCCGGAGGGCGCACAGCGCCAGATCGCCGAACCGCCTCCGCTGGCTCGCGCCCATTTTCAGGATCATCAGATCTTCCGGGCAGAACAGCACCGTAGGCAGCACCCCGGCGATCTCCCCGGCGGTTTTCTTCTTTGCCCCGTTCAGCCACAGCTGCCGGGGACGGGAGCCGGGAAACAGAATCCATCGGATGCTCTGCTGCCGCTCCTGAGAGAATACAGAACCGTCAATTTCCCCGAAATCTTCCTGAAACCGCACCATTTCCGAGGTTTTCTGCGCCCGGAAGCTTTTCCCGCTGCCAAGATAGGATATAGCCTCCAGCAGATTGGTTTTCCCCTGGGCGTTATCCCCCACGATCAGGTTGACGCCGGGGTCAAACTGCGCCGCAATTTCCTGATAATTTCGGAAAGACCGGAGCTTCAGCTCATTCAGATTCATGGGTGATGATCTGGTACGCCTGAGAGTTGCAGACGAACCGGTCGCCGGGGCGCAGCTTCTTGCCCCGCATCTGGCAGATCTCGCCGTTGACCAGAATCTGCCCCTCCTGAATCATCAGCTTGGCTTCACCGCCGGTTTCCGCGGCGTTCGCCAGCTTCATGGCGTCCTGTAACTTGATATATTCCGTGGTGATCGCCACGGGAATGGCGTTATCCTTCTTTTTGACGACTACCTTCATAAGACGACTCCTTCGCTCAGCCGTTCTTGATCCGGACGGGCAGCACCATATAGGCAAAGTCTTCCTTCTCATCCACGGGGGTCAGAACAATGGGACTTAACCCGTTGGTCAGCTCCAGCGTGACCTCCTCCGAGGGGATCACCCGCAGGGCTTCCGCCAGATACCGGACGTTGAAGCCGATCTCCAGTTCCTGCCCGTCCCCGGCCAGAGAGCAGCGGTCCTCCGCCGCGCCGATGGTGGTGCTGGTGCGCATCAGCAGCTCCTGATTGCCGAACACACAGCGCACAGGACTTTTGTACTTTTCGGACACGATCAGACCGACGCGCTCCACGGAAGACGCCAGATCACCAACATTTGCCACCATTTTGATGGGGCAGTTGGAAGGCACCACCCGCCGCCAGTCCAGAAATTCGCCTTCCAGCAGGCGGCATACCAGCGTGGCGTTTCCCACCTGAAACAGAATGTGCTTCGTACCCAGCGTAAAGGCCGCGTTATCCTCCACGTCCGTAAGGATTTTCTCCACTTCCTTCAATCCGGCGGCGGGAACCACGAAATTCAGCTCCCGTCCAGTGCCCTCCTCCGGGTGGAAGGTGCGCCGGGCAAGCCTGAACCCGTCCACGGCCACGGCGGTGATGGCGTCATTCGTTACCTCAAATTTCACACCGGTGTGAATGGGACGCCCCTGATTTTCGCTGACAGCGAAAATGGTGCCGGAAATCAGCTCCTTCAGCTTGTTCTGCGGAATATAGATTTCCCGGCCGTCGCCCACGTCCGGCAGCTCCGGATAATCCTCAGCGGACTCGGCGGAAATGGTAAAGGAAGCGTACCCTGCCCGGATGGAGACTTTGTAGTTCTCGTCCACCACCACGGTCACCGGTCCCTCCGGCAGACGGCGGATGATATCGCCGAACAGCTTCGCCGGGAGGATGCACTGACCCATGTCGGACACGTCCGCGTCGATTTCATAGGTAATGGCTGTTTCCATATTATAACCGGTCAGGCTCAGTCCCTGTCCGGCCTTGCAGAGGATTCCTTCGATGACGGACAGGCTGCTCTTCTGGGCGACGGTACGACCCGCAATGTTCAGTCCCGTGACCAGCATGTTTTTTTCACAGGTAAAACGCATAGGTAAAATCCTTTCTTTCTGATTTTAATCAATATATCTCTCTATCAATAAGTTCAGGTAGTAATAACAGTGGTAGTACAAACTTATGTGGAAAAGTCCCTTTTTATTTAGTGCCGCAAGTCTTTTTTATCCACAGCCCAATGTGGATGATTCATCCCTTTTCCACAGGGCTTGTGAAGACCCAAACCGGGTGCAACTTATCCACAATTCTGTTTTCCACATTCCACAGGGCTTGTGGAGAAAATTTACAGGCAGGAATTGATGTTCGCGGTGATGTCCCGGATATTGTTCTGCATGGTGGTGTCTCCGTTTTTCAGCGCGACTTCGACTTTCCGGATGGCGTACAATACCGTCGAGTGATCCCGGGCGAATTCCTTGCCGATGTCCGGCAGGCTCAGGTTGGTGAGCTTGCGGATCAGATACATGGCGATCTGCCGGGCTTCGGCGGTACCCTTGTTTTTCTGGGTGCCCCGGAGAAGCACCTCGTCAATGGAATAGAACTTGCACACCTGACTGATGATCAGGCTGGGCGTGGGCAGGGCGTTGCCCTCGCTCTTGAACATATCGTCGATGGCCCGGGAAATGTTGGGAAGATCCAGCGGCATGTTGTTCAGGTCGCGATAAGCCAGAATCTTCTTGACAGTACCTTCAATCTGCCGGACGTTGTTGGTGACGTTGATGGCAATATAGTTGCACACATCGTCGGAAAGGTTCAGTCCCAGATTTTTTGCCTTGTTTTTCAGAATGGCCATACGGGTCTCATAATCCGGCGGCTGGATATCCGCCAGCAGACCCCACTCAAACCGGGTCTTCAGCCGGTCCTCCAGCGTCAGCATATCGCTGGGCTTGCGGTCGGAGGTCATGACGATCTGCTTATGTTCCTCGTAGAGCTTATTGAAGGTATGGAAGAATTCTTCCTGGGTGGATTCCTTACCGGCGATGAACTGCACGTCATCGATCAGAAACAGGTCGGCTTCCCGGTATTTGCTGCGGAATTCAATATTTTTGCCGTTCTGAATGGCGGCAATCAGCTCGTTGGTAAATTGATCGCCCTTGATGTAGACGATGTTGGCGTTGGGATTTTCCTTGCGGATGCCGTTGGCGATGGCATACAGCAAGTGGGTTTTGCCCACGCCGGGAGGGCCATAAAGGAACAGGGGATTGTACACCTGTCCCGGCGTTTTGGAAACGGCGATGGCTGCGCTGTGAGCGAAACGGTTGGAGGGGCCGACAACAAAGTTGTCAAAGGTAAACTGGGGATTGAAGTCCATGGAAGAAACGCTTTTCCCCTTCTGTTTGAAGGCGTCCAGCTCTTCGTCACCGAAGACCATCAGCTTCGCGTCGGAATTGAACACTTCCTTCAGCGCGTCCTGAATGTAATCGGTGCAGCGGCGGCGGATAATCTCCCGGCGGAAATCCGAGGGGGAGTACAGAATCAGATTGTTCTCGTTCAGCTCCACCACCTCGGCGTCGTCGAACCATGCCGAAACGGTGACAGCCCCCAGCCGCTCTTCCATATGGCTCAGAACCTTTGCCCACACATAGGCAGATGAATACATAGGGCAGCTCCTTTCATAACTCTTTTGAGGTAAAAACAGTAGAAAACGCTCGATTTTTGCGCATAATCTCTCAACCTAAATTTTATCACATTTCCACAGAAAAAACAAGGCTTTTTTGTTGAAATACAATCAATTTCCGAAAGGGACACCGAAAGATAACAGAATCGGACAAAGTGTGTCCGACCCGCCGCCCAAAGCGGAAAAACCGCCCATCCTGTTTTTCCAAGAAAGGCGAATTTCGTCGAATTATACCTTGACCCGTGGACAAATCTATGCTAGAATCGAAAATTAAGAACCCGGCAATGGCCGTAGGATTCAGAGGAGTTCTGTATGAAAAAGGTCTGGACATATCTAGTCATTGCCTTCATTGCGCTGCTGGCGTCTGTCAATTACGAGCTGTTTGTTTTCCCCAACCAGTTCGCCCCCTCCGGTATCAACGGTATCTGTACCATGATTCAGTACGTCACCGGCGTCAGCGTGGGTTATCTGAGTCTGTTTATCAATATCCCTCTGGCAATCTGGTGCTATTTTGAGGTCAGCAAGCCCATGGCCATCCGCAGCATGGTCTACGTGGTCACGTTCTCTCTGGGACTGCTGATTCTGGACAAGGTGGACCTGTCTGCCTTCGCCTACGTCACGGAAAACGGCACCAGCAAAATTCTCGGCCCCATGGTCGCGGGCGTCATTCAGGGCTTTGTGTACTCCATCCTCATCAAGGCCAGCGCCTATACCGGCGGTACGGATTTCGTTTCCGCCATTGTCCATAAGCATCACCCCAACCGGCCGTTTTTCGGCATGAGCTTCGCCATTAACTCCGCCATTGCCATCGTCAGCTATTTTGTCTACGGTTGCCAGATGGAGCCGGTGATTTTGTGCATTCTCTATAGCTTCATGTCCACCACGGTGGGCGACCGGCTGATGAAGTCCGGCCGGGAGGCCATCTGCTTTGAGATCATCACCAATTCCCCCCAGGAGGTTTCCAGAGAGCTGATTGACCGCCTCCACCACACCGCGACCTTTCTCCCCGCAAAGGGCATGTACTCCGGCCGGGAAACCAGCGTGCTTCTGTGCGTGGTGAACAAGACCCAGGTGGCGCTGGTCAGCCAGATCGTCCACAAGTACCCCCATACCTTTGCCATCGTCCACCCCGTAAGCGAGATTCTGGGCAATTTCAAGAACCTCAGCTCCTCCGGCAAGGAAGTGGTGGAGGTTCTGGACGCGGGGGACAGAAAAACTTTGTAAGACAACACCGCGCAGTTGCTTTTTGGGATTGCGCGGTGCAGTTATACATTCAAGCAATCTATTTTACTATAGGAGGTCATACCAATGGCGTATTACTACCCGGAACCCAGCCACACCTTCAGCGAGTATCTTCTGATTCCCGGCTACACCTCGGAAGACTGCGTTCCCGACCATGTCAGCCTGAAAACGCCCCTCGTCAAGTACCGCAAGGGCGCGGAGGAACCGGCAATTTCCCTGAATGTGCCGCTGACGTCCGCCGTCATGCAGTCCGTCTCCAACGACACCCTTGCCATCGCGCTGGCAAAGGAGGGCGGCATCAGCTTTATTTTCGGTTCTCAGTCCATCGAGAATCAGGCAGCCATGGTGGCGCGGGTAAAGGGCTATAAGGCCGGTTTCGTCACCTCCGCTTCCAATCTGACCCCGGAAGCTACCCTCGCCGACGTGCTGGCGCTGAAGCAGCGCAACGGCTTCTCCACCGTGGCCATCACCGAGGACGGCACCGCCAACGGTAAGCTGCTGGGCATCGTCACCAGCCGCGACTACCGTGTCAGCCGTATGGCCCCCACCGACAAGGTCAAGAACTTCATGACCCCCCGTCAGAAGCTGGTCACCGCTCCCGCGGACACCACGCTGAAGGAAGCCAACGACATCATCTGGGAGCATAAGCTCAACAGCCTGCCCATCGTGGACGAGAATGACCACCTGCTGTATTTCGTGTTCCGGAAGGACTACTCCTCCCACAAGGACAATCCTCTGGAGCTGCTGGACAACAAGAAGCGCTATCTGGTAGGCGCGGGCATCAACACCCGTGACTACGCCACCCGCATTCCCGCTCTGCTGGAGGCCGGTGCGGACGTACTGGTGATCGATTCCTCCGAGGGCTACACCTGCTGGCAGGAAAAGACCATCAAATGGGTGCGGGACACCTACGGCGACACCGTGAAGATCGGCGCCGGCAACGTGGTGGATAAGGACGGATTCCGTTTTCTGGCGGAAGCCGGGGCTGACTTTGTGAAGGTCGGCATCGGCGGCGGCTCCATCTGCATCACCCGGGAGACAAAGGGCATTGGCCGTGGTCAGGCAACGGCACTGATCGAGGTCGCCGCAGCCCGTGACGAGTATTTCAAGGAGACGGGCATCTACGTGCCCATCTGCTCCGACGGCGGCATTGTCCACGATTACCACATGACCCTGGCGCTGGCCATGGGCGCGGATTTCCTGATGCTGGGCCGTTACTTCGCCCGCTTCGACGAAAGCCCCACGAACAAGGTTATGGTCAACGGTGCGTACATGAAGGAATACTGGGGCGAAGGCTCCAACCGCGCCCGGAACTGGCAGCGCTACGATCTGGGCGGCTCCGCCAAGCTCAGCTTTGAGGAAGGCGTTGACTCCTACGTCACCTACGCCGGTCCCCTGCGGGACAACGTGGAAGCGTCCCTGTACAAGGTCAAGTCCACCATGTGCAACGTAGGCGTGACGAACATCCCCGACCTCCAGCAGAACGCCAAGCTGACGCTGGTGTCCTCCGTGTCTATCGTAGAGGGCGGATACCACGACGTGACGCTGAGAAGCTCTTCTCCGGTGAAGTAAGCAATAATATGAAAAAAGTGCTGCCCGGCCATGGCTGGGCAGCACTTTTGCTGTTGTCAAAGCACCCTTGGCTCTCCCTCTGGGAGAGCTGTCACCGAAGGTGACTGAGAGGGCATTGCAGCCCCCCTCACCGTCCTCGCTCGGCCAACTCTACCAGAGGGAGAGGCAAGAGGGATGCTGACATTAAATTATAATTACACAAGAACAGGCACAGTGGATTATCCCGCTGTGCCTTTAACTCTTTGATTCTGCCCGCCGCCCGTTGCAGCGGGATTTACTTTTGCTTTTTTTCTTCCTGTTCCACATGCTTTCTCAGAACAAGGTTAATGTACTGTGACAGCGGACGGCAGTCTTCGTCTGCCTTTTCCTTAAGCTTTTCCAGCAAGTCACCATCAATCGTGATGCTGATTCTTTCCTTTAGCGGTCGCATTTTTCATATCACCCCGTGTATGTATACTGCCTTACTTCTGCTTTTTCTCTTTTTCTTTCTGTTCCATGTACCTTCTCAGGATTAGGTTAATATACTGAGACAAGGGACGGCAGTCTTCATCCGCTTTTTCCCGAAGTTTTTCCAGTAAATCGCTGTCAATTGAAATGCTGATTTTCTCTTTTAACGGTCGCATGTCCCATCACCTCGGGGACATTATAGCATTAGGTAAGGTTTTATATTGACAACTATGGAAAAGTAGGATATACTGCTACCAATGAGGTGGTAGTATGATAGTGGTACTGAACAACCGTCAATTTGGAAAAAACATTCGATTCCTCCGCAGACGGCACCATTACAGCCGTTGGGAGCTGGCAAATCTGATCTGCTCTTACCCCAAGGTCATCCGGGATTGGGAAACCGGCAGGAGCTTTGACGTGGATTCTGTTTGTATGCTGAATATCGGAAAACTGTTTGGTATTCCTATCGAATCCCTGATCGACGACGACCTCAGACGGATTTACAAGTCCAGAAAATGACCCCCGCTGCTGAAAAGCAGCGGGGGTGTCGTTTATCTCACAAAAGATGTACTCAAATTGCAGCTCCAGCTTTCGCCCGGGTCCAGAATGGCGGCGGCGGGCTTTTCCTCCCAGCGGATGGAGCCACCCTCCGGACTGGGAAGGCTGTGCCACGGTTCGATGCATACAAACTTCGGTTCCCCTCCCGGCATCGACCAGATCAGTGTGTAGGGAAACTCCGAAATGTCACATACCACACCACGCCCGGTGCCTTTTTCGTAAATCCCCAGCTTATGGGATTTGAGATTCACCATACAGTGGCTGTCGTTTGCGAACAGCTCCCGGGTGATGGGGATGGTGCGGATGTTGCTGCCCAGCGTGTAGAAATCCCCGTGAACCAGACCCAGCGGCAGGCAGTTAATGCAGAGCGGAGACTCTGGCTCGCTGAACCGAAGCTCGTAGTCCGACAGCGTATGCTCATCGTCAAAGGGAACGGTGAAGGCGGGATGGTACCCAATGCCAAAGTACAGCTTGTCGGCGTCCCAGTTTTCCACCGTCAGCTTGTGGTGCAGGGTGTCGCCGTCCAGCGTGAAGGTGGAGACCAGCCGGAACGCATAAGGGAAAATCCGTAGAGTTTCCTCACTGCTGCGCAGTTCCATCACAATGGTGTCTTCCGTCTGGCGCACCAGCGTATGCTCCATCAGTCGGGCAAAGCCGTGCTGCTTCGCCTGATACACCTCGCCCTTGGTTTCGATAAGATCGTCCACGACCTTTCCGGTGTGGGGAAACAGAATGGGCGCGTGGTAGCCCCAGACGCTCTTGTCTGCTTGCCACATGTGCTCCACGTCGTCAAATTTCCGCACGACGCTTTTCACCTGCGCGCCCCATGTGGTGACGGTGACGATCAGGTACTCATTTTCAATCGCGTATTCCATGGCTTATTTCTGCTCCTTCAGCAGGTCGCGGATCTCGGTCAGAAGAACTTCCTCGTTGCTGGGCTTGGGCGGCTCGGCGGGAGCGGCTTCTTCCTTCTTCTTGCCAAGCTCGGTCAGCTTGTTCAAGCTCTTCACAAGGAAGAACACCACCAGTGCCAGAATCAGAAAGTTGATAACGGCGGAGATGAAGTTGCCGTAGTTCAGGGTGTTCAGAACCACATTTCCGGCGTCGTCCACCACAGGCTCCCCAAACAGCCGGGGCAGAACGATCTTCATTTCGGAAAAATCGATGCCGCCCATGAAGATGGACACGATGGGCATGATGATATCGTCGGTCAGACTTTTGGTGATGGTGGAGAACGCCGCGCCGATGATGGTACCGACGGCCAGCGCCATGGCGTTGCCCTTAATGGCGAAGGCGGCGAATTCATCCCACCAGGAGGGCTTTTTCACGGGATTTTTCATTGCGCGTCTCCCTTATTTCTTCTCGATGACCTCAATGCCGCCCAGGTATTTCCGCAGAACTTCGGGAACCACGACGGAGCCGTCAGCTCTCTGATTCTGCTCCACCATGGCGGGGAAGATACGGGAGGTAGCCAGGCCGGAGCCGTTCAGGGTGTGGACGAACTCGGGCTTGCCGGTGGCTTCCCGGCGGAAACGAATGTTGCCCCGCCGCGCCTGATAATCCCGGGCGTTGGACACGGAGGAAACTTCCTTATAGCCGTTCATGGAGGGAATCTGAATCTCAATGTCGTAGGTGCGGGCCATGGAAGCGGAGCAGTCGCCGGCGGCCAGCTTCACGGTTCGGAAGTGGAAGCCCAGACCCTTCACCAGATTCTCGGCCTTGCGCACCAGTTCCTCAAAGGCCGCGTCGGAATCCTCGGGGCGGGTGAACTGGAACATTTCCACCTTGTTGAACTGGTGGCCGCGCACCATGCCCCGCTCGTCGGCATGGCCGGAACCGGCTTCCCGACGGAAGCAGGGGGTGTAAGCGAAGAACTTCCGGGGCAGCTCGGCTTCGGTGAGAATTTCGTCCCGGTAGATGGAGCACAGAGCGGCTTCCGCGGTGGGCAGCATATAGTGGACGCGGTCGTCGGTGGGATTCGCAATCTTGTAGACCTCATCGGCAAACTTGGGGAACTGACCGGCAGTCTCGCCGCACTGGTACTCCAGCATGTGAGGCGGCAGGATGAACTCGTAGCCGTCGGCAATGTGGCAGTCAATGAAGTAGTTCAGCAGCGCCCACTCCAGACGTGCGCCCATGCCCTTATACATCCAGAAGCCGGAACCCGCCAGCTTGACGCCCCGGTCGTAGTCGATCAGACCCAGACCTTCGCACAGGTCAACATGGTGCTTGGGGGTGAAATCAAACTTGTGAGGCTCGCCAAAATAGCGCAGCGGTTCGTTGTTTTCCTTTCCGCCGGGCTTCAGGTCGGGATCGGGCAGGTTGGGCAGGCTCAGCATGGCGACGCGGTATTCGTCGCTGAGGGCCTTCAGCTCGGCCAGCTCCTGCTCGATCGCCTCGGCAATCTGCACGGACTGGGCGTTGTTGGCGGCAATGGCGGCGTCCAGCTCGGATACGTCCTTGCCCTCCTTCTCGGCCTTCTTCTTCATGCCGAAGAGCTTGCCGTTTTCCTTCGCCAGCTTGTTCTTCTGGGCGGTCTGGGTTTCGGTGTTGGTCTTCAGGGTGCGGATCTTTGCGTCCAGCTCCAGAATGCGGTCGACGGTGGCGTCGCAGTCCACTTCCTTTGCTCGCAGACCGGCCTTGACGGCGTCGGGATTTTCCTTGATTTTCTTGATGTCCAGCATGTTTGTTACCTCTCCTTAAACGGATAAATTTTTATTTTTGTATTTTCATCAGGGCGTCCAGCAGATTCTGCAAATCTTCCTGCCCATAGAATTCCAGTTCAAAGCGCCCCTTGCGCTTGCCGTTGACGATCTTGACGCCCCGGCCAAGGTGCTTGCTCAGGGATTTTTCACATTCGGCTACGTAGTCCACCGCGAAAACTTCCTTTTTCTGGGGCGCAGGCTCCTTGCTCATGTTCTTGCACAGCAGCTCCGCCTGACGGACGGACAGTCCTAACGCAACGATCTTCTGCGCGGCTTCCTGCTGCTTCTTCTCAGATTTCAGCTGCAGGATCGCCCGGGCGTGACCGGCGGACAGCTCGCCCTTGCGGACGCGCTCCTGCACCTCGGGACACAGCCCCAGCAGCCGCAGAGCGTTTGCCACGGCGGGACGGGACTTCCCTACCCGACCGGCGGCTTCCTCCTGCGTCAGGCCGTACTCGTTCATCAGTGTCTGATACCCCAGCGCTTCTTCCAGAGGGTTCAGATCCTGACGCTGCAAGTTCTCAATCAGCGCCAGCTCCATGGCCTTCTTGTCGTCGGCTTCGATGATGACTGCGGGCACGTCGCTCAGGTTTGCCATCCGGGCGGCACGCCAGCGACGCTCACCGGCGATGATCTGATAGTAGCCGTTGGGCATTTCCCGCACCGTCAGGGGCTGAATGATGCCGTGGACGGTGATGGAGTCCGCCAGCGCCTGCAATTCTTCTTCGTCAAAGTCGTGCCGGGGCTGATCGGGGTTGGGTTCTACCTTGTAGATCGGCAGCAGCTGATACGCGCTTTTTTCCAGAGGCTCTTCGGTGAAATCCCCCAGAAGCGCACCCAGACCCTTGCCTAGTCCTTTCTGTGATGCCATTCTTACTCCTTTCTCCGCTTTCACAGCTTTTGCTGAATTTCTTCTGCCATTGCCCGGTAGGCAGCGGCTCCCCTGCTGATCCGGTCATAGGCGGTGATGGGAACGCCGTGGCTGGGCGCCTCCGCCAGCCGGATGTTCCGGGGAATGACCGTGGAGAACACCTTCCCGGGAAAATGCCGCCGAACCTCCTGAGACACCTGCGCCGAGAAGTTCGTGCGCCCGTCGAACATGGTCAGCGCCACGCCGAAAACCTCCAGCCGGGGATTCATACGGCGCTTTACCGTGCGGAGCGTTGCCATAAGATCGCTTAGCCCCTCCAGCGCAAAATATTCACACTGCACCGGCACCAGAATCCCGTCCGCTGCGCACAGCGCGTTCAGTGTCAGCAGCTCCAATGACGGCGGGCAGTCCACGAAGATCAAGTCGTAGCGTTCCTTGATTCCGTTCAGTGCCATGTCCAGCTGCCGCTCCCGGTGCTGGGCGGAGATCAGTTCCACGGTAGCGCCCGCCAGATCGGACGCGGACGGAAGCACGTCCCCGTAGGGCGTGGAGACAATGGCGTCCTCCGCCGGAACGTCGTTGATCAGCACGTCATAGATGGAGTATTTGCACTTGCGCTTGTCCAGCCCCAGACCGGATGTGGCATTTGCCTGAGGGTCAAAGTCGCACAGAAGAACGCGCAGTCCCAGATCGTGCAGAGCGGCGGTCAGATTTACGGCAGTGGTGGTTTTTCCCACGCCGCCCTTCTGATTCACCACGGCAATTATTTTCCCCATGTTTTCATCCTCTATCTTTCTGTTATGTCCCGCAAAAATCAAAATGTTTCACGTGAAACATCAGCTTCCCTCGGTGGCCGCAGTAGTGGTAACGGCGGAGTAATTCTGCCCCGGCAGGAGACGGTTTGCGCTCATGTACCGGAGCGTGACGACGGAAAGAACGATCAGCAGCACCACGCAGACAGCAAGCAGCACAGACAGGATACGGATGCGTTTCTTCAGCGCTTTCAGCTGTTCCTCCGGCGCGGCCTTGGTGCGGCGGCGGGAATGAACCTTCTTTGAAACGGCAGCGCTTCCGTGGGACGGAAGCTGAACGGCAGTCCCGGGCTTGACCGGGTACTTTGCCATCTGCACAAGGCAGTCGTTGCAGAAAACCTGCCCCTCCTCAATTTCACGGCCGCACTTCAAACAATTCAAACGTCCCACCCCCCAAATAAACGATAGGAATATTGTACACCACTTTTCCCCGTTCGTAAAGAGGAAAGTAAAACAAGAAAGAAAAGAAAACAGAAAATGTTTTTGGAAAAAGCGCCGCCAGCCCCAAACGGACGTAAAAAAGCCTCCGGAGTTCAACTCCGGAGGCGGACAATCGAATTGATTACTTTGCGTATTCCACGGCCTTGGTTTCCCGGATGACGTTGACCTTGATCTGTCCGGGATATTCCAGCTCGGACTCGATCTTCTTTGCAACGTCCCGCGCCAGCAGAATCATGTTGTCCTCGGACACGACCTCGGGCTTGACCATGATCCGCACCTCTCTGCCGGCCTGGATGGCGTAAGCCTTTTCCACACCGGGGTAAGAACCGGTCAGTTCTTCCAGCTTTTGCAGGCGGCGGATATAGTTCTCCACGTTCTCACGCCGTGCGCCGGGACGGGCGGCAGAAATGGCATCGGCAGCCTGTACCAGAACCGCGATGACGGTCTTGGGTTCCACGTCGCCGTGGTGGGCTTCGATGGCGTTGACGATGACGGGATTTTCCTTGTACTTCCGGGCAAGATCGGCGCCCAGCTGTACATGGCTGCCTTCCACCTCGTGGTCAATGGACTTGCCCAGGTCATGGAGCAAGCCGGCACGCTTTGCCATGGCGACGTCCACGCCGAGCTCCGCGGCCATCAGACCGGCGATATGGGCAACCTCAATAGAGTGATTCAGAACGTTCTGACCGTAAGAGGTACGGTACTTCTGGCGTCCCAGAATTTTGACCAGTTCGGGGTTCAGATTGTGAACGCCGGTCTCATAGCAGGCGCGCTCGCCCTCTTCGCGGATAGTGCGGTCAACTTCCTTGCGCGCCTTTTCCACCATGTCCTCAATGCGGGTGGGATGAATACGTCCGTCCACAATGAGCTTCTCCAGTGCCAGCCGGGCAATCTCCCGACGGACGGGGTCAAAGCTGGAAACGGTGATGGTTTCGGGGGTATCGTCGATGATCAGATCGACGCCGGTAATGGTCTCCAGTGTGCGGATGTTCCGGCCTTCCCGGCCGATGATGCGGCCCTTCATCTCGTCGTTGGGCAGCGTGACCACGGAGACGGTGGTCTCGGCGGCGTGATCAGCGGCGCAGCGCTGAATCGCGGTGGCGATGATCTCGCGTCCCTTTTCCTCGGCCTCGTCCTTCAGCTGCGCCTCGATCTCCTTGATCTTCATGGCGGCTTCGTGACGAACCTCGTCCTCAATGCTGTGAAGCAGAAATTCCTTTGCCTGATCCTGTGTCAGACCGGAAATCTTTTCCAGCTCCGTCAGCTGCTGCTGCTTGAGCTGGTCGGCCTGTGCCTGAGTCTCGGAGACCTTCTGGAGCCGCTTGGCAAGCTCCTCTTCCTTGCGTTCAAAGGTTTCGGTCTTCTTGTCCAGAGTGGCTTCCTTTTGTTCCAGACGGCGCTCCTGCTTGCTTAGCTCGGCGCGGCGTTCTTTGACTTCCTTGTCGTGTTCTGTGCGAGATTTATGGATTTCGTCCTTGGCTTCCAGAAGCATTTCCTTCTTGCGGTTTTCACCGGAACGGATAGCCTCGTTGATCAAACGGGTAGCCTCTGCTTCGGCAGAGCCGATCTCCCGCTCAGCGACCTTCTTGCGGTAACCGATGCCAAGGCCGAAGCCGACGCCCAGTCCCACCAGAATGCCAACGGCGATGATGAGAAAATGATACCATTCCATAAATTTGCAGCACACCTCCTTCTTAAAAAATAAGGGCAGAAGGGGTGGCGCATTGATCCCCATGTGAAATTAAGCATAACAGCCAGCCGGAGACACCGGCCGGCAACTTTTTGTGCAAAATCAGACGCCATGAGGCGCAAACGCATACCCCGGCTCCACCGCCGGTTATCAATGAAACGCGGCACCCGGAAACAGGTGCAGCGTACACCATACCGAATCTATTCTACTAGCATTGGGAGGGAATGTCAAGGATAAAAAGGCAAATAAACGGTATAAAATCCCATACATGCCGTTTTCTCAGGGCAGAATGGGCAAAACAGGCTGCGAAAAAAGAAAAATGAATCGGATTGACAATGACTTATGTTCGTGTTAAGATAACCCGGAAGGCCGGATGGGAAGCAGACAGCGGCGCATCCGGCGGAAATAAGCGGGCATGGTGGAATTGGTAGACTCGGTGGATTTAGGTTCCACTGCCAAAAGCGTGCAGGTTCGAGTCCTGTTGCCCGCACCATGGCGAGTGTTCTTATAGCATTTGAAAGGCTGTAAGAACACTCGCTTTTTATACAGCGAGTTCACAGGGGGCGTAGTTGACGACTACGCCTTTTCTTGTATTTACGGACACTTCCGGGATCGGCAGGGGCAGCACCGTTGGAATCTCAATCGTTCCGACGCAGTTATAGTGGATGCGAAGCCGCTGCTCCCATACGCCATCGATCTTCTCCGCATTGAATACTTCGATCTTCTCAACCAGTTCGTTCAGCATCCGGGGCGTCAGTTTCCTCGCTCTGGTGTACTTGCGGACAAGACCGATAAACATATCTGTCGTCATGGAACGGCTGCTCTGCTTCTCTATTTCGGAGGGGAGCTTGGCAAGCAGCTTCTTTTGAGACGAGATTTGTCAAGGGTATTTTTCCCATATTGTAAAGATAAATAAATTTGCTGATGATTCTGTGAAAAACTAAACAAGCCGACTGTATTATACCAGTCGGCTTGCAGGTTACTCAATATTAAAATATCGGCAACTTACATAATAGCAAACATTTATACGCTCCAACCAAGGCTTTCCTGCTGAATGGTACCAGCATAAAAGACCGACACGGGGTATATGCCATGATTAACAAAGATGAGCGCCGTGATGTGAGTATTCGCAAGCCCCGGCCATCTATCCGCAAGCAGCTTGCCGACAGCAAACAGGCCACCAGCCCGAAAAAGGCGGCGGCTAGAACCAAGAAAAATGAATTGGAGGTATGAGGAATGATGCACTTTACTGTGGAAGAAGAAAATTTGATCTGTAGGCGTCCTGCACACGAGTAACCGCAGAGCGTTCTTTTTCCCCACGGATGGAAAGCCGTGCCTCCATCAGCTCACCGGCGTCAAATTCTGAAGCCTGTTCCTTCAATCCGCTGTATTCCTTCAGTGCGGCATCCAGTTCAGCAGAATACTTTGCCTCCTGCGCTTCCAGTTTTTTCAGCGCACTTTCCATTGCGGCAATATCCTTCTTTACAGAAGAAATACCGGTATCATCGGCGCAGTCCAGAGAACGGAGCAGCATTTCTTTCTCGGTATTCAGTTCCTCCAATTCTTCAGTCAGCTCTGCGATACGGCGGGAAAGGTCATGTAGCTTGGGTATCTGATAAAACGGCGTTTCTTTTTTCTCCGCAAGCAGATTTTTACATTCCTTGCTTTTCGCCTTGATCTGCTGCACCAAGCCCGTATATCGCTCTAACTCTGGCTTGATTGCCTTGACACGCCTACCGATGTTGTGCTTGCCAATGCCGATATGACGAAGCTGATAACTGAAAATCAGCATACTGCCTCGCAACTTTTCCATTGCCTCCGCTATGGCAGGAACGCTGTTCTTCACTGTCTGCATCAGCTTTTTGACCGTCGCTTTCAATTCCCGCAGCAACGTATTGTCGGCCTTGATTTGCCGGTTGATCTCGCAGCGGTCAGAGATGATCCCCTTGCGCTCCAACGCCTGCGCTGCCGCACCCTCATGGATGGTAGGAATCTCATCCAGTCCCCGTGCGGCGTTGCTGCGGTGGTCAATGCGTTCCTCTCGCCCGGCGCGTTCCAGATAGCGGTTGGACACGTCAGCCCATGCTGCCCGCCATGCCGCAAGCTGTTCCTCGCTATTCCAGCGTTCAGAGATGGGATTCTGCCTGCCATAGCGAGTGCTTTTGGGATGCTTGTCAGCCCGGACAAGCCCCTGCGTCTCAGCAGCAGATGGCGTCATATACACCTTCTTTTTGCCGACCTTGTAGGGGTACTGCTTCTCCCAACCCTCGTTCTGTGCCACCTTAAACTCGGCGGCAGTAAAACCGCGTTCCTCGCCGTTTTTCATGCAGAGGTATTCCTTCTCGGTCTTGTACTGCCACTTGCCCCGTTCGTCCAGTGGGCGCACCGTCAGCAGAATGTGCGCGTGGGGATTGTGACCGTCGGTGTCGTGAATGGCAGCGTCGGCGCACATTCCGTCCGCCACAAACTGTTGTTGTGATAAACTCCTTGCCGCAGTTTTCGCAGGTACACTCTCGGCTGCGGCTTTCTGCCGCCTCCTGGCGGTAAAATTTTGCACGGCAGTTGGGGCCGCAGAACAGGGTGTTCGTCCGTTTGGATTCAAATTCCTGCCCGCAGCACTTGCAGGTCAGCGTAACCGGGACGCCGACAGCGCGTTCACCGGATTTCAGCTTCTGATAGCGCTCCCGGCTGCGGATGCGTTCCTTCTTCAAAAACTCCTGCCGCTTGATCTCTTCCTCGGTCAGCTCCGGTGCGGGAAGCTCAAACTGCCCGATAAACCGAAGGTGGATTTCCACCTCCTGCACCCGGTCGCCGTCGATACGCTCCGGGGCATGGACAATGATTTTCTCAATAAACTCATTGATCATGGGCGTGGTCAACTCGGAAAAATCGGTGTACTTCCTTGCCAGCTCCAGAAACTGCTCCACACGGGCGGTGTCCTCTGCGAAAGCGGACAGCCTTTCTTCCGCTTCTGTGACAGATGTTTGCAGCGCTTTCTGCTCGGCTTCGTAATCTGCCAGCAGACTGTCAAAGCGCTCATCGGTAATACGACCGATGGCAAAGGATTCATAGAGCTTTTTGATGATGGTGTCCAACTCGGCAATGCGCTTTTTGTCCTTATTCAGCTTTCGTCTGGCATCCTTGGCCGCTTCTGCCTGCCGGAACTGAGAGGCAGAGCGCACCTTTTCCATGAACGCCTCCTGATTGGAAATTGCAAAGGTGCTGACCGTTCGGATGGTGTCCAGAATCAGGGTGCGCAGAGCCTTGGTCGTGATATAATGGCCGCAGCAGGCGGCAGTTCTTTTCTGGCGGGCGAGGGTATAGGAGGAACAATCGAAGAAATCAGAGGGATAGGGATTATTCTCCGTGCCGCCTTTGGAGCGGTGGTTATACATCTTCTCGCCGCAGTCGGCGCAGTACAAAAGGCCGGTCAGCGGATTCGCTTCACCCAGCGTGTCGATGCGCTTGGGCGTCTTGCGGAGCT
>ERZ827512.105-NODE-105-length-132107-cov-19.904962_pt1 | contig 132107 bp, 169 predicted proteins | sample MGYA00519916_ERZ827512 | MGnify/ENA primary metagenome ERZ827512 (study PRJEB31778, sample SAMEA3449335) | human gut metagenome | biome: human gut; feature: human-associated habitat; material: faeces | place: United Kingdom | collected 2010/2012 ...
GATTATCCAAATCCAAAGGTTTTATTTTATCAAGTCGCTTGTTACCTAAATATGGCAAAATATGTTTATTTAATTTTTCATTATAACTTTGGTAAGTTGTAGGCGAAAGATTTGGCTTTACATATGTTTCTAACCATTGTTTACTAAACTCATTTAATGTTACTTTTTTCGCAGAATATGTGCAACCACCTTCAATTGAAGTGATAAATTTTGCAAGTTCTTTTTCGGCTTCCCTTTTAGATGAACAAGTAACAGTTTTATTGAAATATTTTCTTTTGCCATTTGAATCGAAACCATTACTAACACGAAGTCTATATTTTTCATTTCCCATATAAAGAATATTTCCCGCCAAATATATTACCTCCTACTTATTAATCCAATCTTGATTGTCTTTTAGCCATTTTGAAAGTTCATCAAATTTAATTTTATTATCTTTACAAAGCTTATACATTTTCTTAGCTTCAGAAGCCCAATTAGAAAATAGTTTATCTACATTAGCAATATTTTTATTTCTTTGTTTTTTGGCATTTTGAGTTTTATATGCATTTCTATATAACTTTGTTATTTCATCAGATTGAACAGAAAGTTCATAGCCAATATCTCTACAAGTCTTACCATTTCTAAAAACACGAGTGCAATATATTTCATTACTCTTAGTTGTAGGAACAAAATATTTGCCACAATTTTTACATTTATTAAATTGAATATTTAAAGCAGCGGCTCTATATAAAATGAATAGAATAAAATCATGATAAGATTTAAAAGTATAAATTTCTAATGGCATTTTTAAATCGCTCTCTATTTCGATTCCACTAAAAATTCTACATTCGAATGATCCCATTTTTGACAATTCATTACCTAAAGCTTTATATAATAAATCTGCATGATTATTTAAAAGAAATTCAATTAGATATTTTTGAGATGCATTAGTTTCTTCAAATAATTCAATTAGAAAATTGCCTAAATTAAATTCTTTAGTAACAGTCTTTTTTTCAATATCTATAAGATAGCAGTTATCATTATTTATATATAGATGAATATGTTTTAATTCTTTTTTCATAGTTTTCTCCTTTTGGACATTTTAAAATAAACTTCAAAAATGTCTTGACTTAAATTTGAATCTATTGTAACATATAGACATATTAAAAGTCAAGAATAATCTGTCAATTAAATCAAATAATTCCAAGGAGGTGAGTTTATGCAAGAAAAAACAGATATTCCAGAATTATTAACTGTCAAAGAAATTCAAGAAAAAATGAGAATTTCAAAAGCAGGAGTATATAACTTAATAAATTCTGGACAAATTCCACTAGTAAAAATAGGTAATAGAAAATTAATACCTAAAAAAGAGTTTTTAATTTGGTTAAAGAAGCAGGAGGTGAATACAAAATAAAATGGATGAAGAAGAATTCTTAACAAAACAACAGGTAATAGAAAAATATAAACCAATGTTTACAGAGTGGTCTCTTTCAAAATTAATTAGAGAAAGAAAAATAAAATTTGTAAGAATTGGTAGAAGAATATTTTTCACTAAAAAATCAGTAGATGATTTTATAAAATCTCAAGAAGAAAATAGTGTTTTAAATGAAAGAAGGGATTTTCACATTGTATAAAATAAAAAATTGTCCTTTCAATTGGTACTTGAAAGAACAATATAATTGAATATAAAGGCTAACCTATATAAACAATCTCTAAATATATTATATACGATTAGCCTAAAATATTCAATGATTTAACGAAAAGAGGTAAGAAAATTGAATATTTATGAGCAAATAAAAAATAGTGTAACAAACAAAGAGGTAGCAATTCATTATTTAGGACAACCAGTCAGAAAATCTGCAAACTATTTATTATATTCCTCACCTTTTAGAAAAGATAAAAATCCATCTTTTGCAGTTAATGATAAAGGTTTTATAGACTTTGGAGATAAAGAACATTGTGGAGATATGATTCAATTTATAAAACAATTAAAAGGGTGTCAATATCCACATGAAGCAGCAAAAATAATAGTAGAAGACTTGGGACTAAATATAACAATTCCAGAGAATATAAAAAGTGTAAAAGAGAAGAAAAGTAAGAAAAAGTTTAGTGAATTATGTTTTGAAAAAGGCAATGAATCTAATAATATAATTTGCATGTTTGACTCACAAAAATATAATTCAAAACCAGCAAAGGAGCAAATAGGATATATAAAAAATAGAATTTCAAAACTAAGAATGCAGGAATATAAATTAGAAGAAATAGAAAATAATATAATAAATGGAATGACAATAATACCAAGTGGAATAAAAGGAAATGCACAAGAAAATTGGAAAAAACAACAAATATTTTTAGTTGATTTTGATAACACATATAAAGGAGAAAAGCTATATAAGGATAATCCAAAACATATAAGTATTGAAAAGATACTGAATTATTGTAAAAGTATAAACTTTGAACCAACATTTATATATACAACATTTAGTAATTCGGAGAAACAAACGAAATTTAGACTAGCATATGTATTTGAAGAACCAATTGCTGAATATTTGTTAGCATCTCAGATACCACAAAAATTATTAGAAATTTTTAAAGACTATTATCCAGATACATCAAAACAGAATTTATCAGATATGTTTTTTGGAGGGCAAGAAATTGTATACACTTCTGACAACTATTATAAAATTTCAAAAAAGGAATTAGAAATTGAACAAATAGAATACCAAGATATAAGTGAACCAGAAAAGATGTCTCATAATGTTATTGCTAATCAACTATTAGAAGAAAATGAAATCCGAGTGTATGAAAATACACTATACGTATATGAAAATGGAGTATATAAAAAGAATGAAAAGAGCATCCATAGAAAAATTATAGAAATATATCCTAAATCAACAATTAGAATGCAAAAAGAAGTTATATCATATTTATTAACAATTGCTCCAGAGGCAGAACTACAATATGATAATTTTATTAACTTTAAAAACGGATTATTTGATTTAAGAACAAATCAGATAATACAGCATTCACCCAAATATTTTACAGTGAATCAAATAAATATAAATTTAAATATTGATCCAATAAAAATTAGTGCAGTAGATAATTTTTTAGATAGAATAACTTGTGTCAATAACGAAAGAAAGAATGCAATACTGGAGATGATAGGATATTCTATGACTAGTAGTGTAAAGATGCAAAAGGCATTTGTGTTATATGGTAAAACCGCAGGAAATGGAAAGTCTACTCTCTTAGAAATTATTGAAAGATTAATTGGAAGAGAAAATATAAGTCATGTAACATTGCAAGATTTTGTTAGTAATAGATTTAGTGTTTCCGAAATAAAGGGAAAATTGGTTAATATAGTATCTGAAATGACAAAAGAATTTTTAAAAGATAGTAGTGTTTTCAAGCAAATTGTTACCGGAGACATTATAACTGTTGAAGAAAAATTTAAAGATAGATATACAATAAAGCCATATGCTAAACACATTTTTACTGCAAATGAATTGCCAAAAGTTGCAGATACTAGTAATGGATATTTCAGAAGACTTTTTATAATTCCATTTGAGGCTGTATTCACAGAAACAGAAAAAAGTAATTTCAACTTTAATGAATTGGTAACGCAACAAGCATTAGAATATTTGGCAGCAATATCATTAAAAGAATATATAAAAGCAATAAGAAAAAATAGATTTTCTAATGTAGAGGAAAGTCAAAACATTATAGAATCATATAAAATGGATAGTAATACAGTAATTGGATATATATATGATAAAGACAGGATGAGAAGTTTACTAAGAAGTGGAAGAGTTAGAAAAAGAAGCGAAGTATTTGCAGATTATATCAATTATTGTAAAGATTCTGGATATATACACAAAGGTAGAAATAAATTTTATGAAGAAGTGGAATCAACAGGGTTAGTGCAAAAAGGTGTATATAATGGATATGATACGTATATTTTTGATAAATCACTAATAAAATAAAAAATTCACTGAGTGTAGAATACAAATATATAGACAATTTCAGAAAATTTTAGTGGATTTCTTAAAATAAAAAATATATAACTATATAATTTTTATTTGATACAATATGCAAGTATAAAAAATATAAAAAGAAGTATACAAAAATGAAAAACACCACTAAAAGAAAATTATAATTAAGATTACACATGTTTAAAAAATATGTGTAATTTTTTGACTTTTTTACACATATTTAAGCAAAAAAAAAAGAAGAACTAATAGACATATTTGACTTTTGTTGATATAATATGTAAAAGCGAGGTTAAGATGAGTAGTTATATATTTTTAACAAATGAAGGTTATACATATCAACCAAATTCAAATAGCATAGAACCAGATTGTGAGAATGCACAATTAATTGGTATATCAAATGGTGAAAATCAACAAGAAGCATTTGAAAATTTAATAAAAGAAAGAGAATATCTAAAAAAGTTCAATTTTGATGAAATATATTGTTATAAACTAGATGAAAATTTTAAAAAAAGTAAGAAATATTATTATATAAAAAGTATATAATATCGTATTATATAGATAGAACAGTTATATTAATAAAATATTAATTATTGGAGGATAAAAATGAAGATTTCGGAGTATAATTTAATTGAGAGCACAATGATAGAATATAAAGAAAATTTAGAAGAGAGAAGACCTAAAAGTTGGTTAAAAACAGTGTCTGCTTTCGCAAATACAAAAGGAGGTACAATACTTTTTGGAATAAGAAATTCGGATAAAGAACTTATAGGAATAGAAAATGCTAGTGAAATATCAAGCAAAATATCTGAATTTATAAATGCAAAAATTCAACCTGCTCCAAGATATGAGGTGAATCCAATAAGAGAGAATGATAAACAATTTATAGAATTAAAAGTTGCTGATGGTCCATCTGTACCATATTATTATGTGTCTGACGGAAATAAAATAGCTTATGTTAGAACAGGAGATGAATCTGTTGAAGCAGCACCACATGTTTTAAATGCATTAATATTAAAAGGGCAAAATAATACATTTGATGCATTACCAAGTCCTTTTAAAATGGAAGATTTAAGTTTTACATTATTAGAGGCAACATTAAAAAAAGAGATAGGTATGACACTAAAAAGAGAAGCTGATTTAATTTCAATAGGGTTATTAGATATAAATAAAAATGTAACTTATGCAGGAGTATTATTTAGTGATCAGGGAATGTTAAGACAATCAAGAATATTTTGCACAAGATGGAAAGGGAATGAAAAAGGTAGTATAGATGGAGATGCTTTAGATGATAAAGAATATACAGGAAGTATAATTGCATTATTAGATAATGCAGAAACATTTATAAAAAATAATTCTAAAAACCAATGGACGATTAAAGGAATGATGAGAGAAGAAAAAACTGATTATCCAAGAGAAGCAGTACGTGAAGCATTAGTTAATGCAATCATACACAGAGATTATCAAATAATTGGATCTGAAATACATGTTGATATGTATGATGATAGATTAGAAATTTCTTCACCAGGTGGGATGATAACTGGAAGTAAAGTACAAGATTTAGATTTAATGAAAATTCCATCAATTAGAAGAAATAATGTGATATCAGATTTGTTTAGTAGGTTACACTTAATGGAGAGAAGAGGTAGTGGAATAACAAGAATTCTTAGAACATATGAAAATTTTGAAAAAAAGCCAATATTTTTCTCTGATTCAACTCAATTTTTAGTTGTATTACCTAATAAAAGTACGGATCTAAATGAAGAAAGTCCGGATTATCCGGAAGGAAATCCGGTTTTAAATAAAAAAAGTCCGGATTATCCGGGAGAAAGTACGGATATACAAGTAGAAGAATTTTCAATAAAAGTAGTAGAAAAATGGGATAAAAAAGTAACTCAAAAAACAAAAATAAATATTATTCAGTTATTTAAGAAATATGGATATAAATATACTTTTAATAGAGAAAATGTATGTGAACAATTTAATGTTAGCAAGAGTAGAGCTTCAGAAATTATAAATAATATGAAAAAATGGGAAATTATAGAAAAGATAAAAAATACACAATATAAATTTATTAAATAAGCTATTAATCATTTTAATATATGTAATTTGCATTATACTGATAATTCTTTTCCCTACACTAGCAATAAGTACTTTTGAAGCAATGTTAAGTTGCTACTTAATGATAATTGTAGAGGAGATGAAGTCAATGAAAAAAAAGACAAATGGTGTACACTCTAGTTATATGTAGGTTAAGATTTGCCAATAAATGCAAAATACGATTAAATATTAAAATATAATAGATATAGAGTGCTAGGTTCAAATCCTAGGCCTACACCAAGGAAACTTTCGGGTTTCCTTTTATTATATATAAAATATTTCAGAAAATACAAATTTCGACAAACTTTTCAAAAAATAAGTGGTATATATAATAAAAAAGTATGGAGAAAAGATATGGACTGTTTAATTGCAGAGAAATTAAAAGAATTAAGAAGAGAGAAAAAGATAACACAAGAAAAATTAGCAGAAATATTAGATATTAGCCGTTCTAAAGTTTCAAGTTGGGAAACTAACAAAAGAGATATGACAATAACAGATGCAGTTAATCTGGCAGACTATTATGAAATAAGTTTAGATAATCTATTAAGTATAAAACCAATAAAGGAAAAGGAATATATAGAAATTTCATATAGATTTTTTAAAAATAAAGCTATTTCTTTAAAAGAAAAAACTAAAATTATAAAAATGATGGAGGAAAGTTTAAAAAGCGAAAATATAGACGAATTATATGAAAATTACAAAATGACACAAAATGCGACAAAGTAGTACAATAAAGTGCTAGTTTGTCGCATTTTTGATATGTAAATAAAACAACAAAGCTGTTATAATGAATTACATGAGAAAGGAAAAAGAAAATGGAAATAAATTTTGAAAAAAGATATATACCAATATATACTTTTATTGTGGCAACAGCACATCATATAATTTTAAATATTAATACAATATATGGAGAAGTAATAAAAGATGTATGGCCGATAGACGCAATAATACTAGTATTAACATTATTATTTTTATCAATATTTAATAGACAACAAAAACAAAGAATAGCATTAGGAATTATTTATAAAAAAAGCCCTTTTGAAAAAGCATATAAATACATAAAAAAAGACAATAGAATTCGCAAAGAAGATAAAGAAATCAAAGAACTAGAAAATATATCAAATGATAGTTTTTATATTAAATACTATAAACCTGTAAGAGAAAACACAATTGTTAAAAGTAAAAATTCAGAATATTGCGTAATAAGAGATTTAGTTTTTACAATATTTATTATAGTAATAGCTCTAGTAATATTGACAGTAATATGTCCTAAATATTTTTATAAGGAATTAATAGCTAGTATAATTGGTTATATGATAGGAGTTATAGCTTGTAAAATGAAAGTTAAAGACTTTGTTAGCCAAATAGTAGTAGAAAAAATAAATAAAAAGGAGGTAGAAAAATGAGTATAATAAAGTCATTTGCAGTTGGAGAGGGAGATATGTTTTATATAGAACACAATTCTGATAATTTTACAGTTATTGATTGTTATATGCATGATTATAATAAAGAATGTATTATGGATGAAATAGAGAAAAAATCAAAAAATAAAGGAATACATAGGTTTATTTCAACACATCCAGATGAGGATCATATATTAGGCTTAAAAGATTTTAATGATAGATTGAAAATAACAAATTTTTACTGCGTAGAAAATGAGGCAACAAAAGACGATGAATCAGAAGATTTTAAAGAATATTGTAAGTTAAGAGATGGTGATAAACATTTTTATATTAAAGAAGGATGTTCAAGAAAATGGATGAACCAAAGTGGTATAGATAATGAAGGAAAAGAAAGAGGAAGTTCGGGAATTAATATAATATGGCCAAATATAAACAATCAATATTATAAAGAAGCTCTAAAAAAAGCAAAAGAAGGAGAAAGTCCGAATAATATTTCACCAATCATAAAATATAGCTTAGAGAGCGGAGTAACAGTTTTATGGTTTGGAGATTTAGAAGATGATTTTATGAATAGTGTTAAAGATGATTTGAAAATTGAACAAGCAGATATAATATTTGCTCCACATCATGGAAGAAAATCAGGTAAAATTCCGAAAGAAATATTAGATAGAATAAAACCAAAATTAATTATAATAGGAGAAGCAGCATCTGAACATATAGATTATTATCAAGGATATAATACAATTACTCAAAATTCAGCAAAAGATATTACATTCCAATGTGTAAAAAATAAAGTACATATATATGTATCTAGTGAAAATTATAAAGTTGAATTTTTAAGTAATGAATATAAAACAGATTTTGATAATTACATAGGAACATTAAATGTGTAAAGATTATGAAAAAATCATAATCTTTTTTCTACGGTTTCTTTGTCACACCTTGGTCACACTCTCTACAAAATTACACGATTTTAAACACATTTTAACACAAACAAAGAATCTACAATTTCACCGATTAACTTACTCCAACAAAGCATAACACGATTACACCAAATTTAACAATATCAACGCTTACGGGCTCATAACCCGAAGGTTTTAATATTTATTACAGAACCTAAAAATAAAAAACAATAAACATATTAAACTAACAATAATAAAGTGATATAATATAAAAAAGCAAAAGAAAGGAAAATGAGAATGGATATAAAAATAGATATAGGCGAATACAAATTAAATATGCGAGCAGCAGCAATAATCATGCATAACGAAAAAATACTAGTGCATAAATACATAAATTGTGATTACTATGCATTAATAGGAGGCAGAATAAAAATAGGAGAAAATTCAAGAGATGCAATAAAAAGAGAAGTGTTAGAAGAAATAGGAAAAGAAATCAAAACAACAGAATATATTGCTACAATAGAAAACTTTTTTAAATCAGATAATACAAAGTATCATGAAATATTATTTGTATATAAAGCAGAATTTATAGATGAAGAAGATAGAAAAATAGAAAATACTCTAAAAAATATAGAAGGAGAAGACAAGATACAATATGAATGGATTAAACTAGACGAAATAAATAAATATAAAATATATCCAAAAGAAATTAAAGAAATACTTTTAGAAAACAAATTTCCCGTGCATAAGATAAATAATAACATATCAAAAAAAGGACAATACTATGAAAATACGAAAAATATAATGCCAAATGAAAATGTAAGAGAATTTATACAATTAAAAACTAAAGGAGGAAAAGCAATTGAGTTAGGATGTGGAGCAGGAAGAGATACCAAGTATCTAATAGAAAACGGATGGAATGTGACAGCAATAGATAAAGAAGATGTTGAAGAAATAATTACAGAAAAACTTAGTAGAAAAGAAAAAGCAAAATTTAAATTTGAGAAGCAGGAATTTGAAAATATAGAATTAACAAATTGTGACCTAATAGTTGCTAATTATAGTTTACCTTTTTGTGAAAGGGAAAGATTCGATGAAATGTGGGATAAAATAAAAACAAGTATATGTCCTAATGGATATTTTGTAGGTAACTTTTTTGGATTAAAAGATGAGTGGAGAAAAACTGAAAAAGACATAATGTTTTTATCAAAAGAAAATATATTAAATCTATTTGATGACTTTAAAATTATAAGATTTAAAGAAATTGAAAAAGAAATGAGAACAGGTTTAGGAACAATGAAACACTGGCATCTGTTTTTAATTATAGCTCAAAAAAAATAAAAAGCTAAATATAATACAAAAAGTAAGAAAAATTATAAAAAATAGTTTTTCTTATTTTTTTATGTAAGTAATTATTTTGAAATTTATTAATATACATTACTAAAGAAAAGAGATGTTGCATTAGTGAGAATTCAAAAAAATAATTTCAAAAACAATGAAATTTTACAAATATATATTAATGAAAAAGAACAAAAAGATGAAAATATAAGAAAGCAGATTAATGAGTTAAAAAGTAAGTATAATGTATCAATATTTATAGCTGGAGAAGGAAATACAATAGAAACAATAAAAGAAATGTTGAACTATAAAAAGTGTCAAGAATTAAAATAAATTGTAGAAAGGACATTTATATTGAGAGTTGTATGTTATTGTAGATTAAGTAAAGATGACAATAAAAGTAGATATAGTAGTATTAATGCCCAAATGGAACTTGCAAAAGAGTATGCAGAAGCAAAAGGATGGAAAATATCCAAATATTATATAGATGATAATGTATCAGGTTATATAGCAAATGATGAAAGACCAGAATTTAGCAAGATGATAAAAGACATACAAGACAATAAGATAGATATAATTCTAGCAAAAGACTTATCAAGAATTGGACGTAAGGGTAGTAGAACATTGACATTTATAGATGAGCTAAAAGAAAAAAACATAAATTTAATATTAACTAAAGATACTTTTGGTGAGTTTAACCTATTAGAAGGAGACGACGATTTAATAGGACTTTCAACATGGTTTAATGAAAGATATGTAAAAGAAGTATCGAAAAAAGTAAAAATAGGAATGCATAAACAACTAGAAAAAGGAATATTACTACAAGGTACAAAATTTGGATATTTAAAAACTAACAAAAAAGGAGAACTTGTTGTTGATGAAAGTGTTAGAAAAACAATTAATACAATATTTGATTTATATGATCAAGGACTAGGAATGAGAAAAATTTGTAATAAATTAAACTTTGAATATAAATTTTTAACACCTTCACAAGTTAGAGAAAAACAGTTAGAAAAAGAAGGAAAAATTTATAAAGGACAAGTAAAAAAAATATGGGATATTCATATGGTAAAAAGAATATTAAAAAATGAACTTTATATAGGAACTTTAATAACTCATAAGACAGAAAGACAGGATATTCATAAACAAGGGAAAAAAGTAGAAAGAAGAGATCAATTTATATTTAAAAATCATCATGAACCAATAATTGATGAAGAACAATTTAAAAGAGTTCAAGAAATTATAAAAAAAAGGCAAAAATATTCTAGTATGTATACAAAGAAAAAGCAAGAGTACATATTTGGAGGGCTTTTAAGATGTGGCGAATGCAAACGGTAGTGTTACAGGAATAACAAGAAGAGATAAATGTCTAAAGAAGACATATGAATGTGTCAATTATAAAAAATATGGAAAATCAAGATGTGTATATCATAATATAAAGGAAGAGTGGTTAATTGATAATGTTAAAAATTTTATGATGTTGTTAAAAAATAATTATTTACGACAAATAAGCAATATGAAACTATTGGATTATGGAATAGATAAAAAAGGTGATAAAAAAGAAATAGAAAGAAAATTAAAAAATTTAGAAGCAGAGTACAAAGTATTAGTATCTCAGAAAATAAAAGAGTTAGCAATATGTACAAAAGATAAAAAAAGTTTCATAGAAAGTACATATAAAAATTTAGAAGATGAAAAATATAAAGATATACAAGAATTAAGGAATAGATTAAAGGAAATAGAAAATTTGAGTACCAAAGAAGAGCAAGAGTCAAAACAAGCATTAGATTATTTCGATTTAATTATAGAAAATGAGAAAATAGACAAAGCAATACTAAACATGTTAATTGACAAAATCTACATCTATCATGATAAATCAGTAGAAATCAAGTTAAAGATTGATATAAATAAATTACTTTAGACTTTATTTAAAGTAATTAAAATAAAATATGCAACTGTATATTGACAGACACAACACTATGCAGGAGTTGCATTTGATGTAGGGCAAACTTTAAATTCGTCACAAAGAATAAGATTATGGGAGTCTGCCAATAACTCAGGAGTATGGTCTTATGTAGAACCAATTACATTGACACCTACATGGGTTCATTTTGATAAAAGATTTCGGAAAACCAGCTTGTTCAACAGGTGGATTTCCTACTTTAAAAAGAGGAAGTTTAAGTAACTATGTATTAATAGCACAAGACGACTTAAATACATTAGGATTTAGAACAGGTGGATTAGATGGAATATTTGGGGCAGCTACTCAAAATGCTGTAAAAAATTATCAAAATTCAAGAGGTCTTGTAGCAGATGGAATTGTTGGATGTAATACATGGCGTTCTCTACAAGAAGACGTGGTAGGAACAGGAACTACTAGTACAACAATAAATTAAAAATATGCATATTAAATATTTTTTTAATATTTAATATGCATATTCTTATGCGTTTCTTGCATTACTTGATCTTTGAATTTTAACTAATTCAGAAGTCATTGCATTTACAACTAATTTATTATAGTTACTTAATTTTAAATAATTTTCTAGAAAACTCTGATCTACTAAATCATTGAGGATTGGAGAATCGTTTTGAATAGTGTCATGAAATAAGAAGTCTGCACTTATATTTAAAGTTCTACAAATACTAGTTATAGTTTTAGCACTACCAAAGGCTATTCCACGTTCTAACTGACTTATATATCTAGTAGATAGCGATGTTTTTTCTGCTAGTTGTTCTTGCGTATATTCTGCTTTATTTCTTGCCAATTTAATTTTTTTACCTATATTTTTTCTTAACTCTTTTTCTTCGTTATTCATATAGCTCCTCCTTAAAACTTTTTATTATAAAAAGTATAGCAATTAGTTAATTAATTTAAAACGAACTATTAATAAGAAAATAGCAAACAATTAGTGTTATTTGTTCTATGAAAGTATAGATAATAAAAACTAAAATCTTAATATTTAAAAAGATTTATTTAAATTATAAATAAAATATACAAAAAATATAAAAAAATTTTAAAAAAAGCTTGCAAAATATAAAAAGTTATATTAAAATTTAAGGGAAGTGGAGAGAAGTGGTACAAAGTGGTAAAAAAGTGGAGTGAGGTGAAAATAAGTGCTAATTGGTGAATACGAGCATTCTCTAGATGCAAAAGGCAGATTGATAATGCCAGCAAAGTTAAGACAAGACATGGGAGAAAAGTTCATCGTAACAAAAGGATTAGATGGATGTTTATTTGCGTTTTCACAAAACGAATGGCTTAATTTTGAAACAAAACTTAAAGCACTTCCACTATCTGACAGAAATGCAAGAAACTTTGTAAGATTTTTCTTATCAGGAGCAACAGAGTGTGAAATTGATAAACAAGGTAGATTCCTAATACCAAATAATTTGAGATTAGCAGCAGGATTAGAAAAAGAAGCAGTAATAATCGGTGTAGGGACAAGACTAGAAATATGGAATAAGCAAACTTGGGAAAAATGTGACGAAGATATTTCGGCTGATGAAATAGCCCAAAATATGACAATGCTAGGTATATAACTTGAAAAAGTTTATATAAGATTCTAAAGATAAAAAATAATTTACAAAAGATAAGTTATACAGAAGAAAAACGTACAAAAGACAAATTGCTAAAGAAAAAATAATAATATACAAAAGATAAGATTCCAAAGATAATTTTAAATAAGTTACAAAAGAAAAAGTTATACTAAAGACAAAATCACAAAAGATAAATATCCAAAGACAAATAATTAAGTGTACAAAAGAAAAATGTACAAAAGAATTATTAAAATAAAAACCAAAAGAAAAAACAAATAAAATATACAACTGGTAGTTTCTTTAAATTGCCAGTTTAAATGCATTTAGAAGATTTTAGAGGTGTTAAGCTTGGAATTTAAACATAAGCCAGTTATGCTAGAGGAATGTATACAAGGTTTAAATATAAAACCAGATGGGATTTATGTAGATGGAACCATGGGAGGAGCAGGACATAGCATACAAATAATAAATAAACTATCAAAAAATGGTATCCTTATTGGAATTGATAGAGATGAAGAAGCACTTATTGCATCACAAGAAAGGTTAAAACAATTCCAAAATGTTAAATACATTCATGATAACCACGATAATATAAAACAGATATTAGAAAAATTAGATATAGAAAAAGTTGATGGGATTTTATTAGACTTAGGAGTTTCTTCATACCAATTAGATGAAAGGAACAGAGGGTTTAGTTATCTTGGAGAAAATAAATTGGATATGAGAATGGACAAAACACAAAAATTAACAGCTATGGATGTAGTAAATACTTATGAAGAAGAAAAATTAGCAAATATAATTTACGAGTATGGGGAAGAAAGATTTTCAAGAAGAATTGCTAAAAATATTTGTGAATATAGAAAAAATAAATTAATAGAGACAACAAAGCAATTGGTAGATATTATAGAAAAATCAATTCCGAATGCAACAAAAAAAGATGGACATCCAGCAAAAAGGACTTTTCAAGCTATTAGAATTGAAGTAAATGATGAAATAAAACCATTGTATAAAACTGTTAAAGATTGTATACAATGTTTAAATCCAAATGGAAGATTATGCATTATAACATTTCATTCTTTAGAAGATAGAGCTGTAAAAAATGCATATATAGAAGCAAAAGGAAAATGTACTTGTCCAAAAGATTTACCATATTGTGTTTGTGGTGCAGAATCTTTAGGAGAAATATTAACTAAAAAACCTATTGTGGCAACAAAAGAAGAAATTCTAGAAAATCCTAGAAGCAAAAGTGCAAAATTAAGAATATTCGAAAGAAAATAAAATGTGAGTAGCAAAAGAGGGAGGTGAATAACTTATGGCAAGAAGTAATTATCAATATACTACAAGTCCACGAAAATTGGAACCAAATACGAGACAAACTAGACAAACGAAAAGAAGAAATCTAGAAATAGTAAAAGATGTTCCAAGGCAAAAAGTAAAAATATCTAAAGAACAGCAAAAAAGACAAACAAAGTTAACTATGGTTGTTATTGGTATATTTATACTTCTATTGACTATAAGTTATAGAAATTCCCAAATTAATGAAAAATTTAATGAAGTACAAAGCTTGAAAAGAGAATTATCATCTATTCAAAAAGAAAATGAACAATTAAAAGTAAGTATAGAAAATGGACTAAACTTAAATAATATTGAGAAATTAGCAAAAGAAAAATTAGGAATGCAAAAGCTAACAAACAAACAGACTTTATATGTAAGTTTGCCAAAAAAAGACTATGTAGAACCTGCAACAGAGAAAGTAGTTATTAAAAAAGATAAAAATTGGGTTGAACAATTTATAAATAAAATATTTCATAAATAAAAATCTTTCTAATAAAATAAATTAGGAGGATTTTTTTATGGTTGTAACAAAACTATCTAGTAAAAGGAAAATGAGGAACACACTTTTTATCTGTTTTTTAATTATGTTATGTTTGATTGGAAGGTTAGGATTTATTCAATTTGTACAAGGAAGTGAATTATCAAATCTTGCCTATCAACAACAGACACTAGATAGGAAGGTAAATCCTAAAAGAGGGACAATTTTAGATAGTACTGGAAAGAATATTTTAGCTGTTAGTAGTACTGTAGAGACAGTAACTGTTAATCCTGTAAATATAAAAAAGGAAGACAAGGAAAAAGTAGCAAAAAAATTATCAGAGTTGTTTGAATTAGATTATGAAAAGGTCTTGAAGAAAGTAACTAAAAGAAGTTCAATAGAAACAATTGCTAAAAAGGTAGAAAAAGAAAAAACAGATGATTTAAGAATATGGATGGAACAAAATAAAATTGTAACAGGAATTAATATTGATGAAGATACAAAAAGATATTACCCATATAGTAATTTTGCAGCACAAATTATAGGATTTTGCGGAAGTGATAATCAAGGGTTAGATGGAATAGAAGCAAAATATGATGAAGAACTAAAAGGAAAACAAGGAAGTATACAAAGACATACAGATGCTAAAGGTGGAGAAATTGGTCATGAAGGTGAGAATTATGTTTCAGCAATTGATGGAAATGATTTAGTATTAACAATAGATTTCACAATTCAATCTATTGTAGAAAAATACTTACAAGAAGCATGTATTGATAATGTATGTACAGATGGAGGAAATATTGTAGTAATGAATCCACAAAATGGTGATATTCTTGCTATGGCCACATATCCGTCATACAATTTAAACCAACCATATGAGGCATATACAGAAGAATTAAAGCAAAATTGGGATTCTATGGAACAGTCAGAAAAAACAAAGAACTTACAAGCTGTGTGGAGAAACAAAGCAATTGCAGATACTTACGAACCTGGTTCAGTATTTAAATTAATAACATCTTCAGCAGCTTTAGAAGAAGGAATCACAGATACAGATAATCAGGGGGAATTTTGTTGTACAGGAGGAATAGAGGTAGCAGGTGTAAGAATAAAATGTTGGCGATATTATAGACCACATGGTTCTGAGAGTTTAAGACAGGCACTTATGAATTCATGTAATCCAGTGTTCATAGGATTAGGGCAGAAGCTAGGAGTTCATACATATTATAGCTATTTAAATAAATTTAAGTTATTAAATAAAACAGGAATTGATTTACCAGGAGAAGCAAATAGCATTTTCTTAGCAGAAAATAAAGCAGGACCAGTTGAATTAGCAACAATTAGTTTTGGCCAGAGATTTGAAATAACACCAATTCAACTAGCAACTGCAGTATCAGCAATAGCTAATGGTGGAACTAGTATAAAACCTAGAGTTGTAAAACAGATTATAAATAGTGAAACAAAAGAGGTAATAGATGTACCAATAAAAAAAGATGAGACAGTTATTTCGGAGCAAACGTCTAGTAAAGTTTTAAGCATGATGGAATCAGTTGTATCAGAAGGAACACGGTAAAAATGCAAAAGTTGCAGGATATAGAATTGGTGGAAAAACAGGAACTTCAGAAGATGGTGTTAATACAAATAAATATGTTACTTCATTTTGTGGAGTTGCACCGATTGATAATCCACAAGTTGTTGTATTAGTTACTTTATACAACCCAACTGGAGAGGGAGGACATCAAGGAGGTGCATGGGTAGTTTTAACAACACAACATGAAACTACCTAGAAAAAATAAACTATAAAAAAACTGGAGCGATTTTTAATCGCTCTTTTAAAATATAAAGGTAAATGAGAAGACAAGCCTATTTCAGAAGAATATAAGCAATTTTTAATAGAGTTATTTTGGATAACAAATTCTTTAGTTATTTTATATGTTGTATATCCTTCTTTTTGAACCATTTTAATAAATTTTTGTTTTTCTTCCAATGTATACTGGGAAAATTTTTGACCTTTTTTAGCTATAAAAAATATATCTCCGTTTAGATTTTAATACAATAGTCCTTTTTTGCATTTACTAAACGGGTTACATTTCATTCAAAAGCACATAGTTTTCTATATGCGAAAATTTTAAAATTTTGCACTTTTGTATGTGTGGGTGACACTTTTTCACTAGAAGGGTAAGTTTTAGCATAAAGTGTTTTGAAAGATAATAAACTTAAACATAAATATTCTAAAGGAGAATGTAATTTGAAAAATCAAGAAAAGATAATAAATTATTTAAACAACACTGAAAATCCATATATATTAAAAGTTGAGGATATGGTTGTAGAAATTGAATATTCAGATGTAGAAAGGACTTTTAATGAGTGCATGACAAATATTTTAAAGCAAAAAAAGAAAAAGAACTAATATTTTTGTTTGGCACGTTACACTATAAATGAAAGGAGAGTAAAATTAATGGCAAGAAAATCTAAATATTCTTCTAATGAAAATATAGCAAATAAAAAAATGTGGTCTGTTGCATTATATATAAGACTTTCACAAGAAGATGAAGATAATGGGACAGAAAAACAAGAAAGCAATAGTGTAACAAGTCAAAAAACATTATTAAGCGAATTTGTTGATACACATGATGATTTAATAGTTTATGATACTTATATAGATGATGGATTTACAGGAACAGATTTTAACAGACCTTCATTTCAAAAATTAATAGAAGACATGAGAAATGGAAATATCAATTGTGTTATTGTAAAAGATTTATCAAGACTTGGAAGAAATTATATAGAAGTTGGAAATTATATAGAGCAAGTATTTCCATTGTTTAATATAAGATTTATTGCCATTAATGATGGGGTAGATAGTTTTAAGAATCCAGCGAGCACAAATACAATTTTAGTACCGTTTAAAAATTTAATAAATGATGAATATGCAAGAGACACATCTATAAAAATAAAATCATCTCTTGAAGGAAAAAAGAAAAAAGGAGAGTTTATTGGAGCGTTTCCATCTTATGGATATATAAAAGATCCAAAGAATAAAAATAGATTAATCATAGATGAGGTTGCTGCACAAGTAGTAAGAAAAATATATGATTGGTATGTAAATGAAGGACTAGGAAAAGTATCAATATGTCATAAATTAAATGATATGGGAATTATAAATCCAACAGGTCATAAGAAAATAGAGTTAGGACAAAATTATAATAATTATGCTACTAAAGATAATACATATACATGGACACCTTCTACAATACGAAATATTTTAAGTAATGAAGTTTATATAGGGCATACAGTTCAAGGTAAGAGGAGAGTAAAAAGTTATAAAATTCATAAAGTAGAAGTAGTTCCAAAAGAGGAATGGGTCAAAGTAGAAAACACTCATGAACCAATTATAGATAAAGAAACCTTTGAAAAAGCACAATATATAAATAAAAAGGATATAAAAGTATCTCAAAAAACAGGAAAACTATCTATATGGGCAGGAATTCTAAAGTGTAAAGATTGTGGTAGAGCAATGAACAAAAAAAGTAGTACTAACAAAAGAGGCAACACCTATGAATACTATATTTGTAGTACATACAGAAAAAAATCAAACAACTTATGTAGTAAACATACAGTAAAAGTAGATAAGCTAGAAAAAGCAGTTTTGCAAGCTATAAATTTACATATTGATTTATTAATTAATACTGAAGAAATTATAAAACGAATAAATGATAGTTGTTTTAGAAATACTAAAAATGAAAATATAGAAAATATGATAATAGCAAAACAAAATGATATATCTAAAATATCTAATTTTAAAAGGAATCTATATGAAGATTGGAAAAATGAAGATATAACAAGAAAAGAATATCTAGAGTATAAGCACAAGTATGAAGATGATATAGATAGATTAAAGATAAACATAGAAAGACTAAAAAACGAGAAGAAAAAGTATGAAAGCCAAAAAGTAAGTTCAAATAAATGGATTCAAAGATTCAAAAGACAAAAAAACATAACTAAATTATCGAGGGATATAGTACTGGAACTAATAGAATGTATATATGTACATGAAAATGGAAATATAACAATAAAATTTAGGTTTGAAGATGAATTTAAAAGGTGCTTAGAATACATAGAAAACAATAAAAATGTGCTAGTAAAAGCAGTTTAAAAAGCCATATGTATTTTATAAATACAATATGGCTAGATTTTATTAATGTTCTATTTCGGTTGATTTTGAATCTTGATTAAGTTCAGCTTTTGTTGTTCTATTATATATCTGATTTTTAGCATCATGAATGCATTGGGAGATTTCACTAGGAAGTTCATGTTTTAGTTGTAAATCACATAATACATTAATATTATCTTCAAATGCGTATTTATCAAATAACTCAGGATGAAAAGTTTTTAAAGAACTTGAACATTGTAATAATTGTAATAATTCTTGAGGATTATTAAAAGATACTTCGCCAGTGTCTCTTTGTTGCTGTTTTAAATATAAACCTAGTCCTGCCATTTTCCTTAAGGCATGATGAGAATTTTCGTCATTTACCATTGCTTTTCCTGAAAGTGCAGATTGATAAGAATCATGACAGATAGCATAAACAAAGTTATTTTCACCAATGTTACATCTTTCAAAATCACGAGAGCGAATGTTCCACATTTTTGTAAGAGAATCAATATCAACGTCTTTTCCTTCATGAGAATATTTAGCACCAAATAAAAATAGATTTGTCATTTCATAAGCATTTGGATCTTTTGCCCAATCAAAAGAATCACGATTTTCTTCTATCCAATTTAATACATTTTTACTAGTAGTATTAAAAGTAGAAGAAGGTATATTATCTTGAAAACTATAACTATAGTCCATATATTTCACCTCATTTTTTTACAAATTATAATTTTAATATGTGCATAAATTAATTATAAAATGCTGGAAAAAAATTAAGTTTTTGTTAAAAAATTCTATAAAAAATTTGTGTTGTTAAAATAATCCAAGGAGGTGGTGTAGCAGCTCCAGTAGGAGGGCAAGTATTTAGTGAGATATTACCATATTTGGAAGTAAACCAAGGAAACTCAGATGAAATCGAAACTAAAGAAGAAGTACAAATGCCAGATGTACTAGGAAAAAATTTAGAGGAATCTAAAAAAATAATAAAAGATAACGGATTAGAGATGATAATACAAAATGAACAAGAACAAATGGATTATGAAAATACTGTTGTTAAAAATCAAATACCAAAAGCTGGAATTATGATAAATAAAGGAAGCAAAGTTTATATAGAATATTAAAAATTTATTGACAAAAAGTATAACTTTTGATAAAAAATATATAAATATTTTTTTGAGAAAGGAAGTAAAAGATGAAACATTTAATCGATATTAAAGATTTATCAGTAGAAGAAATCAATGAGTTAATAAAAACAGCAACAGATATAATTGATAATAAAGAAAAGTATTCTAAAAAATGTAGTGGAAAAAAATTAGCTACACTATTTTTTGAACCTAGTACGAGAACCAGACTTAGTTTCGAATCAGCAATGATGGAATTAGGAGGTAATGTACTAGGTTTTTCTTCAGCATCATCAAGCTCAGTATCAAAAGGAGAAAGCGTAGCAGATACGATAAGAACAGTTGGATGTTATTCAGATATTATTGCAATGAGACATCCAAAAGAAGGGGCACCATTAGTGGCATCAGAAAAATCAATAGTACCAATAATAAATGCAGGAGATGGAGGGCATAATCATCCAACACAAACTTTAACTGATTTATTAACAATTTATTGCGAAAAGAAAAGATTAGACAATTTAACAATTGGACTATGTGGGGATTTAAAATTTGGAAGAACAGTACATTCATTAATTACAGCAATGTCTAGATATAAAAACATAAAATTTATACTTATATCTCCTGAAGAATTAGTTATTCCAGAATATGTAAAAAAAGAGGTTTTAGAAAAAAATCACATTGAATGGTGTGAAACTAGAGATATAGAAGAATATATTGATAAGTTAGACATCTTATATATGACAAGAGTACAAAAAGAAAGATTTTTTAATGAAGAAGATTATTTGAGATTAAAAGATTATTATATTTTAAATGAGGAAAAGCTAGAAAAAGCAAAAGATGATTTAGCTATTTTACATCCACTACCTAGAGTAAACGAGATATCAACAGATGTAGATGACGATAAAAGAGCTTGTTATTTCAAACAAGTAGAATATGGAAAATATATAAGAATGGCACTTATTTTAAAATTATTGGAGGTAAAATAGTATGAATATCGATAGTATAAGTAATGGTCTTGTAATAGACCACATAGAAGCAAAAAAAGGAATGGAAATATATGAAACGTTAAAACTTGAAGACTTAGATTGTTCTGTAGCTATTATAACAAATGCTAAAAGTAAAAAGATGGGAAGAAAAGATATTATAAAAATAGATAAAGATATGAAATTAAATACAGACATAATAGGATTTTTACAACCAAATGCAACTATTAACGTTGTAAAAGATGGGAAACTAATAAATAAATATCATGCAAAACTTCCAAAGCAAATTATAAATATTGTAAAATGCCAAAATCCAAGATGTATTACTTCAGTAGAAAGAAGTTTAGATCAAGTATTTGACTTGACAGATGAAAAAAACAAAGTGTATCGTTGTAAATATTGTGAAACTAGTTTAAAATAAGAGAATAAAAATTAAATCTCCTAATAAAATATATTAGGAGATTTTTTCGCAAAAAACTATACAAATTAGCAATTTAGTTATATAATGTAAAAAATTGATTGCAAGATTTTGCTTTCAGTTGTTTACTAATAATCGAAGGGATTGATAAAAATGAAATTAAAAGAACTATTAGTGGGTCTAGAAGAGTTGAAAGTGAAAGGAAATTTAGACATTGAAATAAATGGAATAGCAAAGAGTTCAAAAGAAGTAAAAGAAGGTTTTTTATTTGTTGCTATTAAAGGTTTTTCAATTGATGGTCACACATTTGTAGAAGATGCAATAAAATCAGGCGCAACAGCAATTATGATACAAGAAGGGTGTGATTTAAAATTACTTAAAATACCAGAAGGTGTTAGTGTTGTTATGGCAAAAGACACAAGAAAAGCTTTAGCAATTACATCTAGCAACTTTTATGGGAATCCATCTAGTAAACTAAAATTAATTGGTGTAACAGGAACAAAAGGAAAAACAACTACAACATTTATGATTAAACAAATACTAGAAAAGGCAGGTAAAAAGGTAGGATTAATTGGAACAATAGCAACTTATATAAATGGTAAAAAAATAAAAGATAGTGATAGAACGACACCAGAAAGTTTAGAATTACAACAAATTTTTAGTATGATGGTACAAGAAGGTGTAGAAGTAGTTGTTATGGAAGTATCTTCTCAAAGTTTAAAATTGCATAGAGTAGATGGTTGTGAATTTGATATAGTATTATTTACTAATTTTTCAGAAGATCATATTAGTCCAAATGAACATCCAGATATGGAGGACTACTTTAAATCAAAACTAAAATTATTTGAAATGTGTAAGACAGGAATAGTAAATACTGATGATTTACATGGAGCAAAAATACCAGCATTATTTCCGGAAAGCAATATAACAACTTATGGAATAGATAATTATGCTAATGTATTAGCAAAAGATATCACAATAACAAATTCGTATGTGGATTTTAAAGTAAAGATAACAGATAGAAATGAAAGAGTAAAGACTTGTATACCAGGGAGATTTAGTGTTTATAATTCATTAGCAGCTATATGTGTAGCACAAAAATTTGGAATTGATCCAGAAACAGTAAAAGAAGCACTAATAGAAGTTAGAGTACCTGGTCGTTCTGAATTAGTAGACAATAAATTAGAAATACCAATTATGATAGATTATGCTCATTCACCAGAAAGCTTACAAAATATATTACAAGCTGTTAAAAGTTATACAAGAGGAAAAGTAATTTGCGTATTTGGTTGTGGAGGAGATAGAGACCCAGGAAAAAGACCAATTATGGGAGAAATATCAGGAAGAATTGCAGATTATACATTTATTACTTCTGATAACCCAAGGACAGAAGACCCTCAAAAAATTGTAGACCAAATTGAAGAAGGAATAAAAAAGACAAAAGGAAAATATGAAGTAGTGGTAGATAGAGTAGATGCAATTAGGCAAGCAATAAAAATGGCAACCAAAAGAGACATAATTGTTTTAGCAGGAAAAGGACATGAACCATATCAAGAAATCAATGGAGTAAAACATCCATTTGATGAAAGAATAATAGTAAGAGATTTAATAAAAGAATTAAAATAAACGAAAAGAGAAAAAAGATAAAGATAGATATTTTTATAATAACATATAAAAATGTCTGTTCTTAAATCTTTAAGAAAGGTTTGGTAAATTTGAAATTAGAAACTTCTATATTAATCATATCATTTGTTACAGCAATAATCTTAGGAATAGTTATTATACCAATATTAAGAAAATTAAAAGTTGGACAAATAGAAAGAGATGATGGTCCACAATCACATTTAAAGAAACAAGGAACACCTACTATGGGTGGAATTATCATGATAATAACTATGATATTAATAGTCACAGCAACATACATTTTTTTAACATTTAATGACCAAAATGAAATAGCCAATAAATTATTACCAATATTATTATTAACAATAGGTTTTGGATTAATAGGATTTATTGATGATTTTAAAAAATTAGTATTAAGAAATACAAAAGGTTTAAAGCCAAGTTACAAGATGTTAGGTTTACTTATTATTTCTGTAGCATATGTAGTATACTTAGTTTATGGATTGAAAATAGGCACAGATACTTATATTCCAATTGTTAAACAATATATAACTATGCCAGTTTATTTATATATACCATTTGCAATTATTGTAATATTAGCTACTACAAATGCCATAAATTTAACAGATGGAATAGATGGGCTTTCATCTAGTGTTTGTGCAATAATTATTACATGTTTAACAATTATAGGTATAACACAAGGACAATTAGAAATTTCTATTTTTGGAAGTATTGTAATAGGAGCTGTTCTAGGATTTTTGATGTTTAATTTACATCCAGCAAAAGTATTTATGGGAGATACAGGTTCATTATTATTACGGTGGTGTAATATCAGCAATGGCGTTGTATTTGAAAATGCCACTATTATTAATATTAATAGCATTTATACCAGTATTAGAGACTTTGTCTGTTATTATACAAGTAGCACATTTTAAGAAAACAGGAAATAGGATTTTTAAAATGGCACCATTACACCATCATTTTGAACTATCAGGTTGGAGAGAAAGCAAAGTGGTAATTGTATTTAGTTTAATTACATTATTATTATGCATAATTGGATTAAAGATTATATAAAATGTAAATAAGTATAAAAAACAAAAGTTAAGGAGTGGAAAATAAATGGCAAAAAAGAAAAAGAGTTTTTCAAGCTTTGTCAATAACCCAATTGATTTTACATTACTAATAACAATTTTATTATTACTATCAATAGGTTTGGTAATGGTATTATCAGCAAGTTCACCATCAGCACTTTCAGAAAGTGGAAATAGTTATGCATATTTTTCAAAACAGCTAATATTTGCAATTTTAGGAATTATAGCTATGTTGTTTATTTCTAAAATTGATTATAGATTTTATCAAAAGTTTTATAAACAATCTTGGTGGATATCATTAATTTTATTAGCTTTAGTTCTTATTGCTGGAAAAACAGTAAATGGTGCAAAAAGATGGATTTATGTTACAGAAACATTGTCTTTCCAACCTTCTGAATTAGTAAAAATGTTAATGATAATCTTCTATGCAGGAATTTTAGTAAAAAATAGAGATGAATTAGGATCTTATGGAAAAGGTTTTTTAAAAAACATGTGCTTTTTAGCACCGATAATTGGATTACTTTTATTACAACCACATTTTAGTGCGTCTATAGTAATTATAGGAATATGTTCTATAATGATGATAATGGCAGGATGCAAATTCTGGCATTTTCTAGCAACAGGAGGAATTATAGGAATACCAGGAATGATACTACTTATTATAAAAGAACCATATCGTCTACAAAGAGTTGTAACTTTTTTGGACCCATGGAAAGATGCTACAGGTGATGGATGGCAAGTAATTCAAAGTTTATATGCAATTGGATCAGGAGGACTATTTGGAGTAGGGCTTCGGAGAGAGTAAACAAAAATTTTTATATATACCAGAGCCACATAATGACTTTATTTTTTCGATATTAGGAGAAGAATTAGGGTTTGTTGGATGTGTAATTGTTTTAGTATTATTTGCTATATTTATTTGGAGAGGTGTATTAATTGCTATGAAGTCACCAGATATGTTTGGTAGCTTAATTGCTATCGGTATTACATCATTAGTTGCAATTCAAGTAATTATAAATGTTGCTGTTGTAACATCTTCAATGCCAGCAACAGGAATGCCATTACCATTTTTTAGTTATCGGAGGAACAGCATTATTTATTTTGCTTTGCGAAATGGGAATATTGCTTAATATTTCAAGGGCAAGTGCAAAATAGAATTTTAAAGGAGAAAATATTATGAGAGTTATTATTGCAGCAGCAGGAACAGCAGGACATATAAATCCTGGATTAGCAATTGCAAATAAAATAAAAAAAGAAGAAAAAAATTCAGAAATAATGTTTATCGGAACTACAAGGGGATTAGAAAATGATTTAGTTCCAAGAGCAGGTTATAAATTGAAAACAATAGATGCATATGGATTAAGTAAAAAATTAACAATTGATAATATAAAAAAGATGATGAAAACATTAAAAGGTTACAATGAAGCAAAGAATATAATAAAAGAATTCAGTCCAGATATTGTAATAGGAACAGGTGGATATATATGTGGGGCGACTATTTTAGCAGCAAGTAATTTAAAAATACCAACTATGCTTCATGAAAGTAATAGTTTTCCGGGAAAAGCTATTAAAATGTTAGCAAATAAAACAGATACAATATTAGTTTCCTTTGAAGATGCTATACCAAGAATAAAAAATGCAAAAAATATAGTTTTTACAGGAACACCTGTTAAGATAAAAAAGAAAAGATATAATGAGGAACAAAAAGATAAAATACTTAGAGATTTAGATCTAAATAGCAAAGAACCTATTGTGTTGGTTTTTGGTGGAAGCCAAGGAGCAAAAAAAATAAATGATGCTATGTTAGAAATAATAAAACAAAATGGAAATAATCATTATCAAGTAGTTTGGGCAACTGGACCAAAACAATATGATATAATAAAAGAAGAACTAGAGAAAAGTAATTTAAGTATCAATAATATAAAAAACATGAAGATAATTCCATACATTTATAATATGGAAGAATTAATGAATGTAGTTGATGTGATAGTTGCAAGAAGTGGAGCGATGACAATAACAGAAATATCAAATTTAGGAAAACCTTCAATACTAATTCCATTACCAAATGTAAGTCATAATCATCAATTATATAATGCAAAGGTACTAGAAAAAGTAGGAGCAGCTAAAATTATACTTAATGATGAGATAACTGGTAAAAAATTAAATGATACTATAAAAAGTATTATTTTAGATAAAAATACTATAGATAAAATGGGAAAAAATGCCTTGAAAGTTTCAACAACGAATGCAGAAAATAAAATATATAATGAAATAAAAAAATTAGTTAAATAGAGGTAGAGAAATGTTTAAAAACATACAATTTAAATTCATCTTGATATTTTTATTAATTGGAATTTTAGTTATTGGAGGATTTGGAGCCTTTTTTATAACATCATTAAATGAAATTAGCTCACAAATTCAATCAAATGATATAACACAACTAGGACAAGTTTTAGATAAATTAACAGTATTAGAATATAATACAAAAGTAATTTTGATAATATCGTCAACAGTTTTTATTATAGTTGCTATTTTAATAGCTATATTTCTTTCAAAATTTGTTATTTATCCAATTAATAAATTAATAAAAAGTGCAGAAAAAATAACAGAAGAAGATAAAGAAAAAAATAATCAAAATCAGAAAAAGACAAAAGGTAGAAAGAAAAGTGATGTAGGCAGCTTAGAAAATGTATTTGGTTTAATGTCTACTGAATTAAAAGAAAAATTAAGTGAAGTTTCCACACAAAAAAATCAAATAGAAACTATTCTTTTGCACATGACAGATGGGATAATTGCATTTAACATGAAAGGTGAAATTATATTAATTAATCCGGCTGCGAAAAAATTCTTAAGTATTAGACCAGAGGATAATACTTTCGAGGATATATTTGGAAAGTTTGACCTAAACATAAATATGGAAAAGATTATATACTTAGAAAACTGGACTTCTACAGAACAGAGAATACAAGTAGAAGATAAATATGTAAAGGTATTTTTTGCACCATTTAGAGATGATTCTGAAAGACCAGATGGAGTGATAGCTGTAATTCAAGATATTACAGAACATGTAAAATTAGATAATATGCAAAAAGAATTAGTAGCAGATGTATCCCATGAATTGAAAACACCAATTACATCAATTATGGGATATGCAGATACTTTATTAGAAGGCGAATATGATAAACAAACACAGGACAAGTTCTTAAATGTAATTGCTACAGAAGCAAGAAGGATGGCAAAACTTGTTACAGATTTATTAACACTTTCTCGTTATGATAATAATAAGAAAAATACACAAAAAGAGGTATTTGATTTAGGAGAATTAGTAAAGAAATGTCAAGATAAATTAGCAATTGAAATAAAGAAAAAAAATCATACAGTGAATTGTTTTGTAACAGCAGATGTTCCACCAGTTTATGCAGATAAATATGATATTGAAAGAGTAGTGCTAAATATTTTAACAAATAGTATTAAATATACTAAAGACGGTGGAGAAATTAAGATTTATGTGGGATTTGTTTATAATGATGCATATATTAAAATTTTTGATAATGGAATAGGGATTCCAGAAGAAGACTTGACTAGAATATTTGAAAGATTTTATCGTGTAGATAAAGCTCGTACTAGAGAAATGGGTGGTACTGGACTTCGGACTTTCAATTGCAAAAGAGATTTTAGATAAAAATGACCGGAAGTATTGATATAAAAAGTGTGGTAGGACAAGGAACAGAAGTAGTTATTAGAATTCCTACGAAATCAGAATAAAAATTAATAACTTACTAGATAAAATATAAATAAAAGCTAGATGCATATTGACAAAGTAATAGTAATTGTGTAATATAAAATAAAAGTAGAAATATGTAAAAAATAAAAGAAAAAAGGAAACAACTATTATGAATGCAATATTAGCTGTAAGCCTTGGGGATGTACACACATGTAATTTAATAAATAAGAAAATAATAGATAAAAAAATAGTAAACAAAGGTCTATGCAAATAGACCTTTGTTTACTATTTTTTTTGCTTTATTAAATAATGTAGTAGAAGTAGTGAAAAAAGGGAGAAGTGTTAATGAATTTAAAAGATGAAAAAGGTTCAATTACAATATTTGTATTAGCAGTAATGTTATTTATAACATTAATTTTAACGATTTCATATGCAAATGTATAAAATAAAATAAATTCACAAGAAAGAGAGATAAAGAAAATACAAAAAGAATATAATGCAGATAATATTAATGAGGAATATGCAAGAGTAGTAGAAGATATGGACTTAGGAATTGTAGTTATGTTATATAAAGAATCAGGAGAAATATATTCAACAGATGAATGGACAAATAAAGATGTAACAGTAACAGCAAAATATGGAGAAAATCTAACACAAAATAGAAAAATGACATGTACAGGAATAAATAAAATAGATTATGAAATAAATGGAATAACAAATGCAATTGTAAAAACAAATAATAATACAGTAACAGTAACAGCAGAAGATATAGCAGGAAATAAGATAGAAAAGACAGTAACAATAGATAAAATAGATAAGTTAAAACCAAATACATTTATACCAACATCGACAGCAACAACAATAGTATTATTAGAAAATACATCAGAATCTATAATAATACCTAATGGAAAAAATATTACTTTAAATTTAAATAACAAAACCATAACTAGTACTGAAACAACAATACAAAATTTAGGAACATTAACATTACAAGGAGGAACAGTTAACTCAACATCAAATTATATTAGTCTACAAAATGAAGGAACATTGAACTTTGAAAGTGGAACAGTTGTAGGAAATTCATGGAGTTTATATAATAAGCAATCAGGAATATTTAATATGATAGGAGGTGAAATAATTTACACAGGAACAGGGAATGGTTCTGCAATAATGAATGAGGGAAATTTCAATATGTCTGGAGGAACAATTGATTCACAAGAACATGGACTTGTTTCAAGAGGAGGAACGTCAACAGTATCAGGGGGAATAATAGAATCAAAATCTTCTAGTCATTGGGCAGTTTTAACAGATACTAAAGGACTAGCTAATATTTATAATACAACTATAAAAGGTACAAATTCTGTATATAACTCTTTATATAATGAAGAGGGAAAAACAAGGATTTTTGATTGTTCTATAAATGGAAAAGTTTATGGTAGAGTTACAGAAGCAGTAAGGACTTCAACAGGATACTTTGTATATTGGTATGATGCCTATACAGAGGCAACTACAGTAGCATTTCCAACATGGACAAACAATAACGGACAAGATGATTTAGCATGGCATAATGGAATATCAACAACAAGACATGGTACAAAAGTATGGTATTATTCAGTAAATAAATCGGAACATAAGAATGAAACAGGGCTATATTTCACTCATATATATATAAATGGTACTTTTTATGATGGATTTAGTTATTCAGTAAAATAAAAAATAAAACCTATTTATACAGTAAAGATTACTTTATAGATAGGTTTTTATTTTTTTGATAGAGATTAAATCTATTTGTAAGACATAAATTTATTACATCTAATTAGATTATTTTCTCTATCTATGTATGTAGGTGTAACTACATATTTTGGATAGGTTTTTGCTGCTACTGTTGTTCCAACAATAACCATATCCTGGTATGGATAACAAGATGTAATGTTCTCCAAAATGGAAATAGCAGAATTCCCCACAGATTTGTACTGATTTTCATAAACAAATCTGCGTACCTCTAATTCAGAAACTTGCACATTAATAAATAATGAAGAATCTAGCAAATGTCTCAAGTAGATAAGTGAAAGTCCTAGAACTTGTGCTCTTTTTTTATAAAAGTTTCGAAGAACATCATCTGTAGGCCACACACTTGAAGGAATTTCTAAAATTGATCCATCTTCCTCTTTGACCCGAAGGATGTGATTGGTAGCATTAACAATTATTAAATTGTTTTTTGTTCTACCACTGCAAAAAATAATAAGATCGTTTTTCATGATTGCCTCCATTCTAGCAAGTTAATATACATATTAACTTTTGCTGATTAATTGTGTATATACAACGATATATGTATTTTACCATTATTTACATAAAATGTCAAATTAAAAATATTTTGAAATATATTACTTTTCAATTGATAAATTAGGTAATTTAATGTATAATAGAAAAAAATAAAAAAAGCATAAAAATAAGGAGAGATAAATTTGAATTCAACAGTAAAAGAAATATTGGAATGGGTATATTGTATTATTATAGCATTAGTTTTAGCAATGCTTTTTAGATATTTTATAGGAACACCAACAATAGTAAAACAAGTTTCTATGTATCCAACATTAGTGCAAGACCAAAGATTGTGGTTAAATAGATGGGGAAGAACAACAAAAAAATTACCTAAAAGAGGTCAAATTATAACTTTTGAAGAACCAGCAAAAACAAGTTATACTACTTCGGAAATTGACTTTTCTAATCCAGTAGCTAAATATAATAAGAAAACAGGATTTAAATGGTTTGTAAATAATTTTTTAGAAATTGGTAAAAGAAGTTATATAAAAAGGGTTATAGCGCTTCCAGGGGAGCATGTACAAATTAAAGATGGAAAAGTCTATATAAATGAAGAAGAATTAGAGGAAAATTATTTACAAGAAGGAATTGTAACAGACATTATGGGAGTGGGATTTGATGATTTTATAGTTCCAGAAAATTGTATATTTGCAATGGGGGACAATAGAAATCATAGTACAGACTGTAGAGCATTTGGATGTATTCCTTTAGAAGAAATAGAAAGTACAGTAGCAATTAGGATTTGGCCATTAGATAAATGGGGAAAGGTCGAATAGTAAAGGAGACTTTTTAGTGTTTGAAAATATTATAGGAAATGAACCGAGAAAAGATACGCTAGAACAAGCAATAAAAAATAATAAAGTATCACATAGCTATTTATATTTAGGAACATCAGGTATTGGAAAAAAAATGATGGCTATTGAATTTGCAAAAAGTGTTTTATGTTTAGATGAAAAGAAACATTGTAATAGATGTAAATCTTGTGTGGAATTTGATAGTAATAATAATCCTGATTTTTTACTTATAGAACCAGATGGAACTAGTATAAAGATTGAACAGATTAGAGAATTACAAAAAAAGATACAAGAAAAACCTATTATTTCAAATAATAAAATATATATAATTAATGATGCAGATTTAATGACAAAAGAAGCACAGAATTGTTTATTAAAAACATTAGAAGAACCACCTGAATTTGCAACAATAATATTAATAGGTTCAAATGAGAGTGCTTTTTTAACCACTATAAAATCTAGATGTATGATTTTACATTTTAAACCAATAAAAGATATAGATATAAAGAAATATCTTGAAGAAAATTATGAAATGAAAGACATTACACAAAGTATGTTAGATTCATTTCAAGGAAGTATTGGAAAAGCAGTTATATTAAAAGATAAAAAGGAACAATATTTAAAATTAGAGGAACTTATTAAAAATTTACCAAGAAAAAATATAATAGAGCTTGTAAAAAGTGCAGAAGTATTATATAAATCTAAAGAAGAGATTTTTGAAATGTTAGATTATATAAATATAGTTTTACTAAAGATGGCAAAAATAGATTATAAATACACAAGATGCATAGAGATTGTGGAAAACACTAAGAAAAGAATAAGGCAAAATGCAAATTATGATATGTGTATAGATTATATGTTATTTAACATGTGGGAGGAAATAAATTGAAGAATATAGTAGGAGTCAGATTTAAAAAATTAGGTAAAATATATTTTTTTAATCCAAAAAATTTAAAAGTAAAAAAAGGCGATAAAGTAATAGTAGAAACAGCTCAAGGAGAAGAATATGGTGAAGTTATGATTCCAAATAGAATTGTTGAGGATGATAAAATTGTTGCACCATTAAAAAAAGTAATTAGGATAGCAAATTATAAAGATCATAAACATTATGAAGAATGCCAAAAGAAAGAAAAAGAAGCTTTTAAGGTTTGTCAAAAAAAGATAAAAGAACACAAATTAGACATGACATTAACAGATGTTGAATATAAATTTGATGATAGTAAGATTTTATTTTACTTTACGGCAGATGGAAGAATTGATTTTAGAGAATTAGTAAAAGATTTAGCAGCAATATACAAAACTAGAATTGAATTGCGCCAAATAGGAGTAAGAGATGAAGTAAAAAGAATTGGTGGAAATGGTGTTTGTGGAAGAGAATTGTGCTGTTGCAGTTTTTTAAGTGATTTTGAAGCTGTATCAATAAAAATGGCAAAAGAACAAAATATATCGCTAAATCCTTCTAAAATATCAGGTAACTGTGGAAGACTTATGTGTTGTTTAAAATATGAAAGTGATGTTTATGAAGAAAAACTAAAAAGGCTTCCTAATATAGGAGACATTGTAAAAACTGAAGATGGAGAAGGAGAAGTTGATAATATAGAGACATTAAAAGAAATTATAAGAGTTAAAATAAAAGATGGAGATGGTTTTCTATATAAAAAATATAATGCAAAAGATATCAAGATATTAAAAAGTGCTATGTCAGAAAAACTAGATGAAGAAGAATTAGAGCATAAAAAAGAGCTAGAGGAATTGGAAAAACTAGAAGAAGAGGACAAAAAAATAGAAAAAAGAAATTAGCATTAATACTAGTAGAAATATAGGAGGTGAGATAAATGGCATATAAAATAACAGATAAATGTATTTCTTGTGGAGCATGTGCAGCTGAATGTCCAGTAGGATGTATATCACAAGGAGAAGATAAATTTGAAATAGAGCAATCAGCTTGTATTTCATGTGGTACATGTGCAGGAGTTTGTCCTGTAGACGCACCAGAAAGTAATGACTAAAAAACATATGAACTATACCCAATTTTTAAAGTATAGTTCATATTTTTTTATAATACCGAAAAAAGTATTTACAAAAACTAAAATAAAAGTATATACTGTTATTTAAACAATAGCAAATTTGGCAAATATATTTCTTTTAAATTTTAAACATATTATTAAAATAGTTTGTAATATAACAACTCCCTCTAGGGGGAGGAAGATTAATTATCTTCCTCATAAATTTCTTGAATTATCTTGTGAATAAGTTCTTTGGGATCTTTTTTTAAGTCGGAAAGATATTCAATAACTTTTTCTGTTGATATATCAATTTCATGACTAATCAATCCATATAAGATTTCATAATCATATCTTACATCATCAGGAATACGTTTTGTAAGTTTTGGATCATTTAGCATGAATTCTAATCCGGACATACCCTGATCGTCACGACTTAAAAACTCTTTTAAACTTTCAGATAATTCAAAACTATCTGTGTCTAGTGTTGCTACAACTGTTGGTATAATTAAAGACATAGAAAGTCCTCCTTTTGGGGATGGTGTAGTCTAAAAATATAGACTACAATGTTAATAAGTAACTAATAATATTATAACACTATATTAACATAAAGTCGAAAAATGGATTTGTTTCATTTATCTGGAATTAAAGATGAAAGTTATAATAAAGTAAAAGTATAAGTCTAATAAAAAATATTTTGGGAGAGTATAATGCAAGAAAATCTAAAAAGTAATCAAGAAAGTATAAATTTAAATAATGAAATAATAAGAAAAAAAGCAGCAAATAAAAAAATGAAAATTTTAAATTTTATTTTTATAATCGCTGTGTTTACAGGGCTAGCTATTTATATGATCTATATAGATGGAATGGATAATATAATAGAGTTATTACATAGTGTAGATTATAAATGGGTATTAGCAGGAGTAGGATGCTTATTGGTTCATTGGCTATGTGATTCGTTAAATTTATATATACCTATAAAAAGAATGTATCCAACTCAAACTTTTAAAAATTCATTTAAAGTAGCTATGATTGGACAATTATTTAATAATATTACTCCATTTGCTACGGGTGGGCAGCCAATGCAGGCATATGAGTTAACTAAAACTGGAAAAAAAGTAAGTGATTCACTTAGTGCTATGATAATAAAGTTTATTGTTACACAAATTGCATTAGTTTCTTGTACTATAGTGGTTGCTTTATTTCAACTTGAGTTTTTTAAAAGACTTATACGAGATTATTTGTTTATAGCAGTATTAGGTTTTTCTGTTAATATAATAGCAATAGTTTTAGCTATTTTAATAGGAATAAAAAAGCAAATTATAATAAAAATTGTTACACCAATAATAAAATTTTTAGGAAGAATTCACATTTTAAAAAATCCAGAAGAAACATTACAAAAAGTAATTGATGGAATTGAAAATTTTAGTGAGCAATTTATAGTTATGAAATCGGAAAAGAAAATGGTAATTAAAATGTTTTTGGTTGCAATAGTACAGAGTTTTGCATATTATTCTATTACATATATGATATATAGAGCATTTGGGAATTCAGGAATAACAATATGGCAAATTATACCTATACAAGCATTTTTATTACTTATAATGATGTTTGTGCCAACACCAGGTTCAGGATTAGGGGCAGAAGGAGGTTTTTACTTATTGTTTAATTCTGTTTTTAAAGAAGGAACTATTAATATGTCAATTTTGTTCTGGAGAATTTATACTTTTTATTTACCGATATTAGTAGGTGCATTATTTTTAATACCTACTAAAAATAAAGATAATAAAGGTAAGTGAATATAAATAATTAAATTTTTGCTAAGAGAAAACAACTATTATAAAAAATATTGATAAGCCATGAATTTTTTATAATAAATAATAAAGGAATAGAAAATGCTTTTATATAAAAATCAAAGAGCTATATAGCTCTTTGATTTTTATATTTATTTTATTATTTATTAGTGATTTCCTCTAAATCAAGTAATTCTTGCCATCTAGCATCTACTTCTTTTTGAAATTCTTCAATCATCCACTTGTTTTCAGGTTTAAACATATGTTTAAACCTTTTTTGTAGTTTTAGGAATTCCTCAATTGGTAGCTTATTAGCTGGTTTGTAATTAATTTTATACTTACCATCAATTACTTCATATAAAGGCCAATAACAAGTTTCAACTGCTAACTTATTAATTTGCATAAGCATATCAGTAGGATATCCCCAACCTCTAGGACAAGGAGCCATAACATTTAAAAATGCAGGGCCTTCTGTATATATAGCTTTTTGAGATTTTTCATAAAGATCTTTGAAATTCATATATCCAATTGTTTGAGCAACATAAGGTAAATGATGTCCCACCATAATTTTTGTTAAATCTTTTCTAGATTGCATTTTTCCTGGAATAACACTACCAGCAGGGGAAGTTGTTGTATCTGCAAATTTTGGTGTAGCAGAAGAACGCTGAATACCCGTATTCATGTATGCTCCATTATCATAACATACATATACCATGTCATGTCCACGTTCCATTGCACCAGATAAACTTTGTAAACCTATATCATAAGTCCCACCATCTCCACCGAATGCAATAAATTTTGTTGTATTATCAAGTTTTCCTTGCTTTTTCATAGAACGATAAGCTGCTTCAGCACCTGATAAAGTTGCTCCTGCACATTCAAATGCTGTATGTATAAATGAATCTGTCCAAGCTGTGTATGGGTATATAAATGTTGAAACTTCCATACAACCAGTCGCTCCGGCAAATTACTGCATGATCTTCAGGATTTAGGGCTCTTAATACCATTCTAGCCACTGGAGGAGCACCACAACCAGCACACATTCTATGTCCTGCAGTAAATCTTGATGGTTTATTTGCTATTATTTCTTTAACATTATAAGGCATAGTTAGTTATTCTCCTTTCTTAATCCAAAATATCTATATGGATTATCAATTTTTCCTGTTTTTGCTATTTCTAATAAATCATAATAAACTTTTTCAATATCATCGGTTTTAGTGTCTCTGCCACCTATACCATAAACATAATTAACTGCTGGTACATTCTTCTTGTTTACATATAAGCTAGATGTTACATCTTCAAATAAAGCACCACCCATTGCATTTAAGGAATCAGCCTTATCAAATATTGCAACAGCCTTTAAATGTTCTAGACTTTTAGCTACTTCTTCAAAAGGAAAAGGTCTAAATACACGAATTTTTAAAAGTCCTGCCTTAATTCCCTGATTTCTTAAATTATCTACAACAAATTTTGTAGTTCCAGCTGTTGAATTCATACAAACAACAGCGACTTCTGCATCTTCTAATTTATATTCTTCAAATAGACCATATTTCCTTCCTGTCATTTTTTCAAAGTCTTTTGCAACTTCTAAAATTACTTCTTTAGCATTTTTCATAGCTTCTGCTTGTGCAGCTTTGTGTTCAAATAAATAACTTTGGACATCTAAAGGACCAACAGAAATAGGTTCTTTTTGATTTAATAAATAATGTTCTGGGTGATATTGACCTATAAATTGTTTTACATTTTCATCATCTTCTAATTCAATATTTTCAATAGAATGTGAAGTTATAAAGCCATCTTGACATACCATTAGAGGTAACATTACATTTTTATTTTCAGCAATTCTATGAGCCATTAATGTGTTATCATATGCCTCTTGGTTATTTTCTGAAAATAACATAATCCATCCTGCATCTCTTACTCCCATTGCATCTGAATGATCATTATGAATGTTTAAAGGACCAGATACAGCTCTATTAACTAAAGACAGAACAATAGGTAATCTCAAACTAGATGCAATATATATCATTTCCCACATTAAAGATAAACCATTAGAAGAAGTAGCTGTCATTGCTCTAGCACCTGCTGCTTCAGCCCCAATGCAAGCAGACATAGCACTATGTTCACTTTCAACTGCAACAAATTCTGTATCAACACTTCCATTTGCTACAAAAGTTGAAAAATATTGAGGTATTTCTGTTGAAGGTGTAATAGGAAAAGCAGCAACAACATCAGGGTTAATTTGTTTCATTGCAATAGCAGCAGCTTCATTACCACTTAATCTTTCTCTTATACTCATAAATTTTCTTCCTTTCTATAATAAATTAATTATTCTTCTTTCATTTCAATTGCTCCAAATGGGCAAACTTTAGCACACACACCACATCCTTTGCAATAATCAAAATCAAAATCTTCTCTTTTTAAATCTTTATTTACTGGAATTGCATCATCTGGGCAAACAGGAAAGCATAATCCACATTGCTTACATTTATCAGATAAAAATACGGGACGAGTGCTTCTCCAATCTCCAGTTTTAAATTCCTTTGCATTACCAGCATTATAGATATTACCACCCATAGTCATTTTTTCCATAGGTGTTGTAGGGTTTATATTTGTCATATCTTTTTAACCTCCTTTAATGCAATTTCTAAAGCTTTCATATTTCCTTCAATTACTTCAGGTTTTTTTGCAAATTTGTGTTTAAAAGAACTTTTCATATCTTCTAATAACTCTTCATCAGACATTATTCCACTTACTTTTACAATAGCAGCTAGCATAGGTGTATTTGGAAAATATCTTCCAAGTGTTTCTTCTGATATTTTTCTAGCATCAATTGTATAAATAGAACCTCTATAACCTTTTAGTGCATTTTTTAAATAATCAACTGATTTTGTTGTATTAATAACAATAGCTCCTGTTTCTTTTAAACCTGCTGTTACATCTACAGATTCTAAAAGAGTATCATCTACTACTACAACATAATCAGGTTCATAGATGTTACTATGGATAGTTATTGGTAAGCTACTAATTCTATTATAAGCAGTAATTGGAGCACCCATTCTTTCAGGTCCATATTCAGGGAAGCCTTGAATATATTTTCCTGTATTGAAGGCAGCATCGGCAAGTAATAAAGAAGCTGTTTTAGCACCTTGACCACCTCTACCATGCCATCTAATTTCTATCATGTTATCCATTTTTAGCAAGCCTCCTTTTCTTATAAATTTATGAGTTTAGTATATTCCTAAAAATTTTTTGTGTCAAGAAAAAAACTCCTATTTAATAATATACAATTACTTATATAAAAAAACCTATAAATTATATCTTAAATATTAATATAATTATAGGTTTTATATAATTTAAAGATTATTTTTTATCTTCATCCTTATTTTTATTCTTAGTTTTACTTTTAGAAAGCTTTTCCTTTTTATTATTAGATTCTTTAGGAACTACAACATATTTGGGTTTTTCCTTTGTGGTTTTTGGTGTAGAAACATTTAAATGGTCATAAACAGGAGATATATTTAAATTTGAACCGTCTCCAGAAACAACTTCTAAATTTTTCTTTTCATTCATAATAACCTCCAAAATTAGTTTTTTTTATATTATCATATAAAAACTAAAAGTGCAAGAAAATTAAAAAAATATTGACATATTCGTGTTTACATGACATAATAAAAACATTAGATAAAAAAACAAGAAGGGAAAGTAAAAAAAGTGGAAATCGAAGAAAAAAAGGCAATAATAGAAGCAATTCTTTTTGCTGCTGGAGGAATGGTAAAGCAGAAAGAGTTGGTATTGGCGCTTGAAATGTCTATTCAGGATATAGATACTTTAATAGAGAATATGCAAGAAGAATATAAAAATAAAAACAGAGGAATTGAATTAATAAAAGTAGATGATTCATATCAATTGTGTACTAAAAAAGAATTATATGAATATGTTTATCCTGTGTTAGATAAAAGAACAAAACCAAATTTATCAAATGCAGCATTAGAAACTTTAGCAATAATTGCCTATAATCCTAAAATAACAAGAGCAGAAATAGAAGCAATAAGAGGGGTTTCAGCAGATGCATGTGTGTACAAATTATTAGAATATGGTTTAATTGAAGAAGCAGGAAAAATAGATTTACCAGGAAAACCAATGTCATATAGAACCACAAATGACTTCTTAAAAATGTTTGGATATAGTTCATTAGAAGAATTACCAGAGCTTCCTAAATATAAATTGGATGAAAATAAACAAATTGTAATTGATGATATAATAGAAGAAAATGAGAAAGAGGCTCAAGAGCCCGAAAGGGAAGATGTAAATAACAATGAGCAAAAAAATAATGAAGATTAAAAAATATAAGGAGGATTAAATATATGAAATTATCACGGAACAGGAATGGGAACAGTAAAATTAAATAATATAGATGAAATGTATCCAGGTCAAAGTATATTATTACAAACAGGACAATTAGTACAATATAGTGCAGGATTATTTGGATATAACACTATACCATTATTAGTAAGAAGAAAAATAGAACAAATAATTATAGAAACATTAAATAAGTATGGTTGTATAGAAGTATTACTTCCAACTTTACAACCAGATACTATATGGAAAAATTCAGGAAGATATGACCACTATGTAAATGATGGAACAATGCTAATTACAGAATCTAACAAAGGAACGTTTTGCTTAGCACCAACAGGTGAAGAAGCAGTACTTGAATTTGCAAGGGAAAAGCTTAGATCTTATAAAAATTTACCAGTAACATATTATCAAATCGGAGAAAAATTTAGAAATGAGATTAGAACTAGAGGATATTTATTAAGAGGAAAATCTTTTCCAATGCTTGATGCATATAGTTTTGATAAAGATGAAGAGGGAATGGCAAAATCATATGAAAATGTGAGAAGAGCATTTTTGGAAATTTTTGAGAAAATTGGGTTAAAAGTAATTCCGATAGTTGCAGATAATGGAGCAATGGGAGGAAAAAAATCAGAAGAGTTTATGCTAATTTCTAATCAAGGAGAAGATAAAATTCTTTATGATGAAGAGACAAAAATAGGTTTGAATACAGAAATATTAGAAAGAGAAGATTATAAAGAATATTTAGAACAAGAATATGGAATCAAAGACATATCAAGTTTTAAAGAGATAAGAACAATGGAACTTGGACATATATTCCAATTAGGAACAAGATATTCTGAAATGATGAACGGAAAATACATAAATAAAGAGGGAAAAGAATCTTTGTATTATATGGGATGTTATGGAATTGGAGTAAGTAGAACAGTTGCAGCTTTGTATGAACAATATGTGCTAAATGATGAAAAATGGGGACCATGTGGATTTTGTTTACCAGAAAATATTGCACCTTATAAAGTTCAAATCATACCAAAATCTGATGATGAAGAAAAAATAAAAATGGCAAATGAATTATATACTATTATGCAAAAAGAAAAAATAGGTGTTATCTTAGATGATAGAGAGAACCTAAATATAGGAGCAAAAATAAAAGATTGTAAAGTTTTGGGAACTCCATATTTAATTGTTTTAGGAGATAAAGCTACTAAAGAACAAGTTGAACTTGAACACACAAAAACAGGAGAAAAGGAAATTGTTAAAATAGATGAACTAATAGAAAGATTTAAATAACAAGTAAAAATAGCTAGGAATGAACCGAACCAAGAAGTTAGACAAAAATCTAACATTTGGGGTGCACTTCAAAACTAGCTATTTTTTATTTCACAAAAAAGTCACAAATAGAATACTAATTAGAAACAATACAAATATAATATAATGCATATACTAGATATAGAAAACAAAAAGTATTATATATAAGGAGTTGAAAGTATGAAAACAGAGGAACCCAAAAGTACAGATTTAACAAAGATGAAGAACTTTTTAGATTATAACCAAAAAGTCAAAGTGGAGGATAAAACATTTCAAAAATTAATGTTTATTTATGAAATGGCAATAAAAGAATTAGAAGTAAAAATAGATATAATAAACAAAGAATTTAAAATATTTTATGATTATGACTTAATAGATCATGTAAATACTAGAATAAAAAAACCAGAAAGTATATTAAGGAAAATGAAGGCTAAGGAATGTGTACTAACATATAAGAATATGATAGAAAACATAAATGATATAGCAGGAGTAAGGATAATATGTCCATTAAAAAAAGACATATATTCAATAAAAAACTTATTACAAAAATTACCACGGAGTTCAAACGATAAAAGAAAAAGATTATATAACACATCCTAAAGAAAGTGGATATTCAGCATATCATATTATATTAGGAGTACCAGTTATGTTATCACATAATATTATATATGTAAAAGTTGAAGTACAAATTAGAACGATGGCAATGGACTATTGGGCAAGTATTGAACATAAGATGAAATATAAAAGTAAAATTAAGTTGAACAAAAAAGATTCAAAAGAATGGGTATCATGTGCAAAAATGATAAATAAATTAGATTATAAGATGACTTTAATGACGTAAAATGCCAAAAGGAGAAATCCTTTTGACATTTTTTTAGAGAAACAAGAAGGATTTATGTAAAATACGTCGAATATTATATATACGTATGTTTATTTGAAATAATTTGAAAGAAAGTGAGGAAGAAATGCGTTATAGCGATGAAATCATTGATGAAGTAAGACAAACAAATGATATCGTTGATATCATATCACAATATGTACATTTAAAAAGAAGTGGAAGAAATTTCTTTGGATTATGTCCATTTCATAATGAAAAATCGCCATCTTTTTCTGTCTCACCAGACAAGCAAATATTTCATTGTTTTGGTTGTGGAGTAGGAGGAAATGTATTTACATTCTTGACAAAAATAGAGGGGATTAGCTTTATAGAAGCTGTTCAAACTTTAGCAGAAAGGTCAAATATACAATTACCTACATTAGAAAATAGTGCTGATTCAGCAAAAGAACAATTAAAAGCAAAAGTATTAAAAGTAAATGAATATGCAGCTAACTATTATCATGAAAATTTATATAAACCAGAATCAAAAATAGCGCAAGATTATATCAAAAAAAGAAAGCTAAGTAATGAAACATTAAAATCTTTTAAAATTGGTTTTTCTGGAAAATTTGATGAATTATATATAGCGTTAAGAAAAGAAGGATTTGAAGATAAAGAAATTTTAGAATCTGGATTAGTAAATAAAAATGATAATGGCAAATATATAGATCGCTATAGAAATCGTCTTATGTTTCCGATTTGTGATGCAAGAGGACGAGTTATTGCTTTTGGAGGAAGAGTATTAGATGATTCTAAACCCAAATACATAAATTCTCCAGAAAATATAGTATATAGTAAAGGTAGAAATTTATTTGGATTAAATGTTGCAAAAAAAGGTGATACTAAAAGGCTTTTAATAGTAGAAGGGTATATGGATGTTATCTCTTTACATCAAAGAGGGATTACTAATGTAGTAGCGCCACTTCGGAACAGCATTAACACAAGCACAAGGATGGTTACTTAGAAAAAATACACAACAAATTATTTTAAGTTTTGACTCAGATGAAGCAGGGCTTACTGCAAAGATAAGAGCACTAGATATATTGCAAAATATGGGATGTGATATTCGTGTTTTACAAATGGAAGGTGCAAAAGATCCAGATGAATATATAATAAAATATGGAAATGCGAGATTTAATAATTTAATTGATAAAGCGCTTTCTGTAATTGAATTTAAGGTAAAAGTTTTAAAAAAAGATTTAAACCTAAATAATACAAATGATAAAATTAAATTTTTAAATGAAATAGCAAAATTGATTTCAAAAGTAGATAATACAATGGAAAAGGAAGTATATATTGGAAAAATATCAAAAGAATATGAAATATCAAAAGAAGCAATTTATGCAGAAGTAAATAAGCTATCCTATTCTGGGGTTAAAAGTGAAAAGATATTAGACAAAGCAAAACCTGTAATTCAACATCAAAAAAGAGAAAAACAAGAGATATCTCAAACAATTAAAAGAAAAGAAAATACAATACTATCTATTTTATTAACAGGAGATTTAAATATTTTTCAAATAATTAAGCAAAATATAAAAGTAAGCGATTTTAGAGATGAGTTAAACAATCAAATTGCTAAAAAATTGTATGAAGAATTTGAAAAGGGAAATAGTAATATAAATGGAATATTAGATAATCTTAACGAAGATGAGCAAAACCATATTACAGAAATAATGGCAGATGATTATGAAATAGAGGATATTGAAAAAGCAATAGATGATATAATGCAAAGTTATGAAAAAGAAAAATTAAATGAAAGAAAATTCCAAATTTTAGACTTATTAGAGACAGATTTAGAAGTAAGTAATAAAAAAGAATTAGAAAAAGAGCTAAGTGATATTATTATTAGGTTAGCAAAAATTAGGTAGGGGTGAAATTTAAAATGGCAAATAAGAAAGAAGAAATTAAAGAAGTAAAAAAGCCAGAAACAAAGAAAAAAGTTACAAAAAAAGAAGAAAAAGATGAGAAGAAAATGGAGAATAAAAGTACAAAAAAACAGGAAAAAAATGAAAATATAGAAAAGATGGAAGAAGCACGTAAAGCAACAAAGAAAAAAGCAGCTAAAAAGGTAGAAGAGAATAAAGAAAATAAAGTAAAAGATGAAAAAGAAAATATAGAAGATGATAAATTAAAAAATGAAAAAGTAAATAATATATTAAAAAAAGCTAAAGAACAAGGAAAAATAACATATGGTGATTTAGCAAAAGAATTAGATAATGTTAATCCAGATCAAATAGATAAAGTGTTTGATGCTTTTGAAGAATTAGGGGTAAACTTATTAAATGATGATATGGATGAAGAACCAGATATCGAAGACTTAAAAGAAGTTGAAGATTTAAAATTAGATGAGATAACAGAAACAAGTTATGAAGGAATAAATGTTGATGATCCAGTTAGAATGTATTTAAGAGAAATAGGAAGAATACCACTTTTAACATTTGATCAAGAATTAGATTTAGCTAAAAAAATATTAGATGGTGATGAAGATGCTAAGAAACAATTAGCAGAGTCAAATTTAAGACTAGTAGTTAGTATAGCAAAAAAATATGTAGGAAGAGGTATGTTATTTTTAGATTTAATTCAAGAAGGAAATATGGGATTAATAAAAGCTGTAGAAAAATTTGATTATACAAAAGGCTTTAAATTTAGTACTTATGCTACTTGGTGGATTAGACAAGCAATTACAAGAGCAATAGCTGACCAAGCAAGAACTATTAGGATTCCGGTACACATGGTGGAAACAATAAATAAACTAATCAGAACTTCAAGACATCTATTACAACAATTAGGTAGAGAACCAACGCCAGAAGAAATAGCAGAAGAAATGGAAATACCAGTAGAAAAAGTAATGGAGATACAGAAAATAGCACAAGATCCAGTTTCTTTGGAAACACCAATTGGTGAAGAAGATGATAGCCATTTAGGTGATTTTATTCAAGATGATGATAGTCCAGCGCCACATGATTCAGCAGCATATACATTATTAAAAGAACAGTTAGAAGAAGTTATGAATACATTAACACCAAGAGAAGCTAAAGTTTTAAAATTAAGATTTGGTTTAGAAGATGGAAAAGCAAGAACATTAGAAGAAGTAGGACGTGAATTTGAAGTAACACGTGAAAGGATTAGACAAATAGAAGCAAAAGCATTAAGAAAATTAAGACATCCTAGCAGAAGTAAAAAATTAAGAGATTATATGAGTTAATTACTTAAATAAAATACGGAGGAAAAAATGAAACAAATAGTTGATTTTATAACTAATATAACAACAGCACAAATTATGGACATAGTAATTGCAATATGTATAGCTATACTTTTTAGAATTTTTAGCTCTAGTGTAGCATATACAATTATTAGAATGATAAAAATAAAAGAAAAAAATAAAAAGAAAATAAAACAAAGTGCATTTTATGACCCATTAAGAGTATTTTTTGTGATATTAGGTATATATGTTGCAATATTATTTTTACAAGCACCATTAAATCTTTCAAAAGAGGTTATAAATATTGTAACAGAAGGATTTAAAATTGTTAGTGTAATAGCTTTTGCAAGAGGATTAGCAAAAAGCTTTGTACCAACATCATCATTAGTAAAAAGAATGAAGGAAAAAACAAGCAAAGATGTTGAAGACTCTATGTTTGATTTTATACTTAAAATAATAAGATTGATTATATATATAATAGCAGGATTTATTGTTATTACGCTTTTAGGATTTAACTTGAATGGTTTGGTTGCAGGACTAGGAATAGGTGGTGTAATAGTAACTCTTGCAGCACAGGATACAGCTAAAAACTTATTTGGAGGTTTGGTAATATTTTTAGACAAACCGTTTATAGTCGGAGATTGGATAGAAATGGAACCTTATGAAGGTACTGTAGAAGACATTACATTTAGAAGTACAAGAGTTAGAACATTTGAAAATTCTATAGTAAATATACCAAATTCGATAATATCAAATTCTTCTATAATAAATTGGAGCAAGATGGAAAAAAGAAGATATCGTACAAATTTATGTATAGAGATAGATACTCCTTTGGAGAAAATTGAAAAGTTTCAAGAAAGAGTAAAAGAAATGTTACAATCAAGAGATACTGTTTATGATGAATCTATTATCGTAAAATTTGATGAAATAACAGATAATGGAATAAATATACTTGTTTGTAGTTATACAGATTCTGTAGATTATCCAAGTTACTTAACTGAAAGGGAAAATATTAACAGAAAGATTATGAAGATATTAAAAGAAGAAAATATAGAACTTGCTTATGATACTAAAACTGTATATATGAGAAAATAAATAAAAATAAGTTAAACTACCCATATATAGTGATATTTTAAATTATAACATATCATTATATGGGTATTTTTTATATTAGTATAAAATATATAACAAAAGAATTCACAGTATAGACATAATTAGAAGTTATAATATATAATAATTATAAGTACAAGGAGTGGTAAGGATGATTCAAAACAGTATTTTAGTAGTTGATGACGAAGAAAGAATGAGAAAATTAATTAAAGATTTCTTAACAGCAAAAGGATATATTATTTTAGAAGCAGAAGATGGCGAGAAAGCATTAGAAATATTTGAAAATAATAAAAATAAAATTAGTTTAATACTATTAGATGTTATGATGCCAAAATTAGATGGATGGTCTGTTTTAAGACAGATTAGACAAGAATCAAAAGTACCTGTTATAATGTTAACAGCAAGAGGAGAAGAGCAAGATGAATTATTTGGATTTGAATTAGGTGTTGATGAATATATATCAAAACCATTTAGTCCGAAAATTTTAGTAGCAAGAGTTGATGCAATTTTAAGAAGAATAAATAAAAACTTAGAACAAATTAAAGACTTTGGTGGAATTGAAATAGATAAAGAAGGAAGGACTGTTAAGGTAGATGGAAAACCAATAGAATTAAGTTTAAGAGAATATGAACTATTAACATATTTGGTAGATAATGAAAATATTGCATTATCAAGAGATAAAATATTAAATAATGTTTGGAATTATGATTATTATGGAGATTCTAGAACAATTGACAGTCACATAAAGAAAATAAGGCATAAACTAGGAAAAAAAGGAAAATACATAAAAACAATGAGAGGTGTCGGATATAAATTTGAAGTAAAATAATATATGAAAGGATAATAAAATGAATAAAAAAACGCACAAAACTAATCCTTTGAAATCAGTAAGAGTAAAATTATTTCTTACATTATCACTAGTTATATTAGTTATAATTTCTTTTTTAATAATTGTTAATAATTTTGTATTTGGACAATTTTATTTATATAGCAAAAGACAAACATTAAAATCAGTTTATCAAACAGTAAATGATTATTATAACAATCAAGAAAATGGAGACTTAGAATCACAATTAGAGCAAATTGCAATACAAAATAATTTTGATATATTAATTAGAAATGATCAAAATATAAATGTGTATACATCAAATAAGGACTTTTATTCTACATTTGGACAAATGAATGAAATGACAAGTAGATTTAATACTGGTGCAGGAGAAATGATAGAGCATAGTGATAAATTTGTAATAAAAAAGATTAAAGATATAAAAAATGGAGTTACATATGTATTATTATCAGCAACTTTAGACAATGGATATTTGCTATATATTAGAATTCCAATAACATCAATTCAAGAAAGTGTAAAAATATCAAATAACTTTTTATATTTGATGGCAGGATTTGCAATATTAATTGCAGCAGTTATAGTGTCATATGTATCTAGAAAATTTACAGATCCAATTTTAGAATTAAATGATATTGCAAAAAAAATGGCGAATTTAGACTTTAGCCATAAATATAGAATAACAGATGCAGATGATGAGATAAACAATTTAGGAAAAAGTATTAATGCAATGTCTGATAAACTAGAAAAAACAATAAAACAATTAAGAAATACAAATATTGAATTAGAAAAAGATATAGAAGAAAAATCTAAAATTGATGAAATGAGAAAGAGCTTTATATCTGATGTGTCACATGAATTAAAAACACCAATTGCATTAATACAAGGATATAGTGAAGGATTATTAGAAAATGTGAACACAGATGAAGAAAGTAGAAAGTTTTATGCAGAAGTAATTCTTGATGAAACAAATAAAATGGATAAATTAGTAAAACAATTGTTAGAATTAATGAAGCTCGAATATGGTAAAAGAGAATTTAATGACAAAAAATTTGATATTGTAGAAGTAGAAAAAGAAGTTATAAGAAAATCTAAGGTTATGTTAGAGGATAAGAAAATAGAAGTAGAATTTAAAACACCAGATCAAATAAATGTAATAGCAGATGACTTTTATATAGAACAAGTAATTAGCAATTATATAACAAATGCAATAAAACATGTAAAGCCATTTGAGGGCAAAAATGTAATAAGAATAGAAAATGATATATGTAGAGAGAAAAATAAAGTACGTGTAAGAGTATTTAATACAGGAGAAAACATACCAGAAGAACATATAAACAGAATTTGGAATAGATTTTATAAGATTGATAAATCAAGAAACAGAACAGATGGTGGAACAGGTATAGGATTAGCTTTTGTAAAAGCAGTAATGAATAACTATGGAAATGACTATGGAATAATAAACAAAGAAAATGGAGTTGAATTTTATTTTGAACTAAGTGGGACAGGACTATAATGTTCCACTTTTTTTGTCGAATTTTGCGATGAAAAATTCTTTACAAATTGCAGAAAATATATTATTATATGAAAAGAGTTAACTCAATTAATTTTTAATCAAATTTTTAGATTATTTTTATATCTGTAAAATCCAATAAGAAACAAATTTAATAGAATTAGGAGGTGATGCCTTATATAAATGTTTAGATATACTACTATATATATAAATATTGTTAGTTTTATAATATCAGTAATAATATTTACAATCGTAAATTTTTTATCTTCAAATTATTGTTTTTTTACACAAAAAGGTGTATTAAAAGCGGGTTTTAAAGTCATTAATGAAATTGAAAGTCAAACAGAAAAAAATCAAAAAAGTACAAATGAAATAAATAATAAAGATATAATTCCAGAAGTTGAAAATACACAAGATTGGTTTTTAGAAATTCCAAGTATTAATTTAAAAGCTTTTATACAAGAAGGAACATCAAAAGATGTCTTAGAAAAATACGTAGGACATTTTGTAGAAACATCAAAGGATACCGGGAATATCGGACTTGCAGCTCATAATAGAGGATATGAAAACAATTATTTTGAAAATTTAAAAAAATTAAAACAAGGAGATATAATTTATTATCAATACAATGGAATAAAGAAACAGTATCAAGTTACGAAAACAAGTATAATTAAAGATGATGACTGGACAAATTTAGAACAAACACAAAATAACACAATTACACTGATTACTTGTGTAGAAAACCAGCCAGAATACAGAAGATGTATACAAGGAAAAGAAAAATAAAAGAAAGAGAGGAATAAAAAATTGAATCAAAAGGAAACAAATGTAATTAGAAAAACAAAGGAAAGAATTAAATGGAATAAACATCTAAGAGAATTTAAAGCAAGCAAAAATAAAAAAATAAATTTAGGAACTGTAGCAAGAAGAATGATAATTATCTTTTTAGTAATAATTTTTAATATTTTAGGTATGTCAAATGCAGTTCAAGCAACTAGTATAAATGCTGCTAATATTTATACTATAGGAGATTGTGGCAAATTGCTAACTTATAAAGGAACACCTGTTAAAGTTAGTTATGTAGAATATAATTATAATGGAGTACATTATCCAGCATATTGTATGGATAAAACAAAACCTGGAGCAGAAACTACTCCTTATACAGTATCTGTACAAGAAGCTGTAAAAGATGTTGGCTTATGGAGAAGAATTGTTAATGGGTATCCATATAAAACGATTCAGGAACTAGGAGTAAATAGTAAAGAAGAAGCTTTTACAGCAACAAAACAAGCAGTATATTGTTACATTCACAATAATAATCCATCAGATTATGGTGCAATAGGAGAAGCAGGAAGAAGGACATTAAATGCTATGAATAAAATAATAAATGATGCAAACAATTCATCAGAAACAAAAATATCTAGTACAATTACTATAAATAGAGTTTCTGACAAATGGGAGCAAGATAGCATAGAAAAAAATTATGTGTCAAAAATCTATAGTGTAAAAGCAGGAGCAAGTATAGAAAAATACAAAATAACAATATCTAAAGAAAATGGTAGAAATTTAGGAGGAATTAAGCTAACTGATGAAAATAACAAAGAAAGAAGTGAATTTAATCCTAATGAAAAATTTAAGGTCTTAATACCTATAAAAAATATGACAAATAAAGGAGGTTTTAATTTAAAAGTAGAAAGTAAAGTAAAAACGAAACCTGTATTATATGGAATAGCACCAGATAGCAATTATCAAGATTATGCATTAACAGCAGCTACTTTTGAGGATGGTATAGGGACTCTTAATGATGCATATTATAAAAATGAAACAAAAATAATTATTATAAAAAAAGATCAGGAAACAGCAAAATTATTACCAAATGTAGAATTTGAGTTATTGGATAAAAATAAAAAAACAGTATATTCAGATTTAAAGACAAATAAAGATGGAAAAATTACAATTGAAAACTTAATTCCCGGAAGTTACTATTTAAAAGAAACTAAGACACTTGATGGCTATGAATTGTATGATCAGCCAATTAGGCTAGAAGTAGATTTAAATCAAGAAGTTACTGTAACAGTAAATAATTTAAAACAAGAAAAGCCTAAAATTGAAACAAAAACAAAGCTTAGTAAGGAAATTATAACTAAAAGACAAAAACAAAGCTTGAAAAAATTGCCAGTTACTGGAATATAAATATTATAAATAATTACTACAATAATATAAAAATAAAATTAAAACTGATAAAATATAATTATAAAATTATAATATATCAGTTTTAGTTTTTTATATCAAAAATATACAACTAAAAGTGAAATATTATTGAAAAAAAAATAAAAAACAGATATAATGTGTACAATAATCTTATATAAAAAAAGGAGTAGATAAAAAAGATGTTATCACAACTAGTTATTTTAGTAATATTAATTTTTTTAAATGCATTTTTTGCAGCAAGTGAAATTGCATTTATATCTTTAAATGATGCGAAGATAGAAAAGCAAGCAAGAGAAGGAAATAAAAAAGCAATTCAAATTGAGAAGATGTTAAAATCACCAAGTAAGTTTTTAGCAACTATTCAAATAGGAATTACATTAGCAGGATTTTTATCAAGTGCATTTGCATCAGATGCATTTGCTGAAAAGTTAGCACCAACTTTATATCAAGTTATGCCATTTTTAAGTCTTGGCGTATGGAAAAGCATATCTATTATTTTAATTACAATTATACTATCATTCTTTACATTAGTATTTGGAGAATTAGTACCAAAAAGATTAGCTATGAAAAACTATGAAAAAATTTCTTTTGGAACTATTGGAGTTATTAGAGCAATTTCTATTATTACATCACCATTTGTAAAATTGTTAACATTTGTTACAAATGCAATATCAAAATTATTTGGTGTAGGAGAAAATGAGGAAGAATCTGTAACAGAAGAAGAAATAAAAATGATGGTAGATCAAGGAGAAGAAAAGGGAACAATAAAAGAAGAAGAAAAAGAGTTAATTAATAATGTGTTTGAATTTAATGATATTACAGTATCTGAAATTATGAAACATAGAAAAGATATTTTTGCAGTAGATATAAATATTAGTAATGAAGAATTAATGCAAGAACTTTCAAAAGAAGAATACTGTTATAGCAGAATTCCTGTATATGATGAAACAATTGATGAAATCAAGGGAATATTGTATATAAAAGATGTACTAAAAAATATAAACAAAAAGACATTTAAAGTAAAAAACGTAGTAAAAGATGTTTATTTTATTTCACAAAACAGATTAATTAATGAAGTTTTTAAAGAATTACAAAAAAATAAAAAGCAAATGGCAATTATAGTTGATGAATATGGTGGAACAGCAGGATTAATTACAATGGAAGATATACTAGAAGAGCTGGTAGGAGATATATATGATGAATATGACAAAGAGGAGAAAGAATTTGAAAAAATAGATAAAAACACATATATACTAGCAGGCAGTATACCGATTTATGATGTAAATAAATTATTGGATGCAAAAATACCAGAAGGAGATTATGATACATTATCTGGATTCTTACAAGATAAATTAGGAAGAATCCCAGAAGAAGAGGAAAATCCTATAATAGAAACAGAAACTGTAACATATAAAATAGAACAATATGAAGATAAAAGAATTTTAAAGGTTAAGGCATGTAAAAATAATTTAGAAAAACAAATAGAAGAATAAAGGAAGGTCTAATCTATGAAAAGAAATTTTATAATACGAAACATTATTATAGCAGTAATAGTAATAGCAATTATAGCAGGTGGGACTTATTATTTTTATAATAAACGAAACAACAAAGTAGAAGAAACAAAAGTAAATGAATATAACTATTTTGTATTAAAACAAAATGATTTATCTGGTGTAATTAATAGAAATGGAGAAAAATTAATAGAAGCAACTTATGATGATGTAAAAATACCGAATCCTGAAAAACCGGTGTTTGTTTGCTATGAAGCAGATGAAATAAAAGTACTTAATGAAAAAGGAGAGAAAATATTAACACAATATGAAAAGGTAGAACCAATCAGACTAAAGAATATTACAAGTGACTTAATGTATGAAAAAGGTGTGCTAAAATATAAAGAAAATGGAAAATATGGATTAATAAATTTTAAGGGAAAAAAGATAACAAAAGCTATCTATGATGATATTGAAGGTTTACCATACAAAGAAACAATACTTTTAGTAAAACAAGAAAATAAAAATGGTATTATAAATGTAAAAGGTGAAAAAATAATTGACCCAGCATATGATCAAATATCAGTTGATGGGTATTATACTGATGATGAAGGGTATAAATATGCTGGATATATAATATCAAATAAAACAGATGAAGGATATAGATATGGATATGCTAATTATAAAGGAAAAATGCTTCTAAAACCAGAATATAATCAATTATCTAGAATAATAGAAATTGAAGACAATGAAAATTCATATATAATATGTTCTAAAAATGGTCAATTTGGTGTAACCAAAAATGAAAAAGAAATTATTAATAATCAATATCAATCAATTGCATATGATGAAAATAATAATTTATTAGTAGTAGAAAAAAGTAAAAAATATGGCGTTTTAACATTGGAAGGAGGAACAGTTCTTAAAGAACAATATAATCAAATAGATATAACAGGTTCTTATTTATATGCAGAAAATGATGAGGGAGTTACAGTTTATAATAACAACGGAACAAAAGCTGACATAGATGTTAATACATCTATTTTAGACACAAATAACGAAAATTATAAAATAAAAATAGAAAGTCAAAATGATGTAACTAAGTATGGAGTGATTGGAAAAAGTAAGGAACAAATAATTGAAGAAAAATACAATTATGTAGAATATTTATTTGATAACTATTTTATAGTAAGCAATGAAAACTCAAAACTAGGAATAATAGATGATAAAGATGATATAAAACTCGAAATAGATAATGATTCTCTTCAGAAAATAGAAAATACAAGTATTATACAATCTACAATTTCAAAGGATAAAGTGACAAAATTGTATGATGAAAACATAAAACCAATATGCGAAATGCAAAATGCATCAATAGAAGTGAAAGATGATTATGTTAAGATTCATAATAATATGCAAGTAAGGTATTTTGACAAAAAAGGAAAAGAGTTAAAAAATACAGATGTATATAGAAATAATACTTTATTTGCCCAAACAAAAAATAACAAATGGGGATTTATGGATAAAGATGGAAATACAGTAATTGAGGCAAAATATGATAAAGTTACAGAATTTAATGAGTATGGATTTGCAGCTGTAAAAAGTAACCGGTAAGTGGGGAGTAATTAATAAAGACAAAGAACAGATATTAGAGCCTTCATATGAATTCAAGGAAGAAACTGAACCATTTTTTATAGGTAATTATTATCAAGTTAAATATGGATTTGGAGAAATCTATTATACAGATATGAAATAAAAAATAAAAATCTTGTAAATATAATGCTGCGTTTTGAATATAATAAAATTATAGCAAATAACAAAGGGAGAAAAATTATGAATGTAAAATACTTTGATAACGCAGCTACTACAAGAGTTAAAAATGAAGTATTCGAAGAAATGCTACCATATTTAAAAGAAGAATTTGGTAATCCATCTTCTATGTATACAATAGGAAGGAAGAGTAGAAGGGCTGTAGAAGAGGCAAGAGAAAAAGTAGCAAAGTTAATAAATGCAAAATCAAATGAAATTTATTTTACAGGGTGTGGTTCAGAAAGTGACAATACAGCAATTAAGGGAATCGCATATGCAAATGTAAAAAAAGGAAGACATATAATAACTTCAAAAATAGAGCATCCAGCAGTATTAAATACATGTAAATCATTAGAAAAACAAGGATTTAAAGTGACATATTTAAATGTAAATAGTGATGGAATAGTAGATTTAAACCAATTAAAAAATTCGATTAGAAATGATACAATACTAATAAGTATAATGTTTGCGAATAATGAGATAGGTACAATACAGCCAATTGAGGAAATATCTAAAATAGCTAAAATGTATAATATTATTTTTCATACAGATAGTGTTCAAGCTTGTGGGAATGTTCCAATTGATGTGCAAAAAATGGGAATAGATATGTTATCATTATCTGGACATAAATTGTATGCACCAAAAGGTATAGGTGCATTATATGTTAAAAGTGGAATTCAATTTGAAAAGTTTATGGATGGAGGACATCAAGAAAAAGATAAAAGAGCAGGAACTGAAAATGTAGCAGGGATTGTGGGACTAGGTAAAGCTTGTGAATTAGCAAAAATGAATTTGGAAAGACATATGAGACATTTAAAAGAAATTAGAGATTATTATATTGAACAAGTACAACAAAAAATCCCAGATATTTATCTAAATGGGACAATTCAAGAAAGGTTACCAGGAAATGCGAATTTTTCTTTTGTTGATGTAGATGGAGAAGCACTACTTCTTAATTTAGATGCAAAAGGCATTTGCGCATCTAGTGGGTCAGCGTGTACAACAGGTTCGTTAAATCCGTCACATGTATTATTAGCAATTGGACTATCTCCAGAACTTGCCCAAGGTGCACTTAGAACAACATTTGGAGAAGAAAACACAAAAGAGGATATTGATTATTTAGTGACAAATTTAACTGAAATCGTACAAAAATTGAGAAAAAATAATGAAGTATAAAAACCTTATAATCAATTTTCTAAAACTGAAATAGCACATTTAATTCCATCTACTGCTGCAGACATAATGCCACCAGCGTATCCAGCGCCTTCTCCACAAGGATATATTCCTGCAATATTAGAAACTAAATTTTCATTTCTTATGATTTTAACAGGAGAAGAGCTTCTAGTTTCTACGCCAGTTAAAATGCTATCAGGGTTTGCGAATCCCTTTAATTTAGTATCAAAATATTTAATACCTTCAATTAGTGTAGATGAAACAAAATCAGGAAGAATTTCTTGCAAATTCGAAAGTGTAACACCAGGCATATATGAAGGCGTTATATTACCAATATGTGTGGATTTTTTATTATTTATAAAATCTTCCACTCTTTGGATTGGCGCAAAATAATTAGAACCACCTAAAATAAATGCTTTTTCTTCTAAGCTTTTTTGAAAGTTAATTCCCATAAGAGGTGAAGAACCTCTAAAATCATCAGGAACAACATTAACCAAAATAGCTGAATTAGCGTTTTTTCCATCTCGTAAGAAATAACTCATACCATTAGTAACAATGGTATTTTTTTCACTCGAAGATGCCATAACAACACCACCAGGGCACATGCAAAAAGTATAACATGAACGACCACTTGGAGAATGATAAGATAATTTATATTCTGCAGGTGGTAAATTTAGTTTTGTTACATTACCATATTGAGATCTATTAATATCTTCTTGTAAATGTTCGATTCTGACTCCAACAGAAAAGTTTTTTGGTTCCATTTTAATTCCTTTTTCATATAGCTTTTCGAAAGTATCTCTAGAACTATGACCTATTGCTAATATAGTATGAGTAGTAGGGATTTGTATAATTTCTGAATTCTTTATACTGCATAAAATAGAATCTATTTTATTGTTAGTAATTGTAAAATCTATTGCCTTTGTATTAAATAAAAATGTTCCTCCTTTAGATATTATGTATTGTCTAATGTTTTTGATAATAGTTACTAAATTATCTGTTCCTATATGTGGTTTTGACAGATATAAAATTTGTTCAGGAGCTCCAAAATTAACAAATTCTAGAAGTACTTTTCTACAAAAAGGACTATTAATTCCAGTAGTTAATTTTCCATCAGAAAAAGTCCCTGCTCCACCTTCACCAAATTGGACATTAGAAAGAGGATTTAGATTACCGGTTTTGGAAAAAGTATCAATATCTAGTTTTCTTTTTTCTACACAATTACCTTGTTCTATTATAATAGGTGTTATTCCATTTTGGATTAAAGTAAGTGCACAAAACAATCCACTTGGACCTGCACCAATTATAACTACATTTTTTTTATTAGTTTTTCTAATTGATATATTAGGCATTTTAAATTCTTTTACTTTAGGGAATTTTTTATATTTTTCTTCATTTTTTAATTCTAAATCAATAGTATAAGTATAATGAACATCATCTTTTTTTCTAGCATCAATTGATTTTTTAGAAATATGCCATTCCAAAATATCTTTTTTATCAATTTTATTTTTTATTAATACAGTTTCTAACAATTCCTCTTTTGAGATATCTTTTCTTATTTTTATATTATTAATTCTTATCATTTTATCCTCCAAAATCTAGAAGTATTATAGCATACAATCATAAATTATGCTATAATATGATGTATAATAAATTTGAATTAAATAGGTGATAATATGGAAGAAAAATGGAACTCACGAACGGAAATATTACTTGGAAAAGATAAGTTAAACAAATTAGAAAAATCAAAGGTAATTATATATGGAATTGGTGGAGTTGGATCTTTTGCAGTTGAAGCTCTTGTTAGAGCAGGAATTGGACACGTGGTATTAGTGGATAATGACACTATTTCTATTAGTAATTTAAATCGACAAATACATAGCAATATAAATAATGTAGGGAAAAATAAGGTAGATGAAATGAAAAAAAGAATATTAGAAATAAATCCAGATATTATAGTAGATACATATATTCCCAAGAAACTTAAAAGCGATGAAGAAGAGCTAATAGATGATAGTTTTTCATATATAATAGATGCAGTAGATACAGTGACAACAAAAATAAAACTAGTAGAAAAAGCAAATGAGGTAAAAGTACCAATCATATGTGCAATGGGAGCTCGGAAACAAATTAGACCCTACTAGATTTGAAGTAACAGATATATATAAAACATCTATATGTCCATTAGCTAAGGTAATGAGGAAAGAATTAAAAAAAAGGGGGATAAAAGAATTAAAAGTGGTATATTCACAAGAGGAACCACAATCCCCTAAGGTAGATGTTATACAAACTAGTACAAAAAAAACTCCAGGAAGTATATCATTTGTTCCTTCTGTAGTTGGACTAATTATTGCAGGTGAGGTAATAAAAGATATAGCTTTTAATTGATATTATTAGGAGTTATTAAGAATTTCTTAAAATAAAAATAGTACTTTTCTTTTTTTATTTAGTAGTATATAATATAGACAATAAAAATAATGGGGAATTATATGGAAAAAAGTAGACAAGAGATTGTAAAGATTATTAATTTTATAATGATAATATTTTGGATTTTTGTTTTAGGAAGTGTTTTTGGATTTTTTGCAGAAATGATATATGGAACTGTATATACAAGAACACTTGTAATAAGAAAAGGATTAATATATGGACCATTTATTCAAGTATATGGAATGGGAGCAGTTGCTTATTATTTATTAATTTCAAAAATAAAAGAACCTAAAGATGCATTTTTTGCAGGAATGATTATGGGTGGAATTTTAGAATACTTGTGTTCATTTTTTCAGGAAATATTTTTTGGAACTATATCATGGGATTATAGTAAAATGTTTATAAATCTTAATGGTAGGATAAGCCTATTATATTGTGTGTATTGGGGAATAATAGCAGTTATATATTTAAAAATAGCTTACCCAGCATTGAAAAAATTAGAACCAATGATTTATAAAAAGACAGTCAAGGTTTTTACTATAATATTAATGATAGTAATGATTTTTGATATTACAATATCTTGTATGGCAGGAGTTCGACAAAAAAACAGGCACAAAGGTATAGAAGCAAATACTGAGATAGAAGTATTCTTAGATACTAAATATCCAGATGAATATTTAGATAGAATTTACAATAATAAAAAAGAACTATAACATTAATGGCATTACTGTTATAGCTCTTTTTTTGCATTTAAGAATTGTGCAAATGACTATATTTCATTTTAGTAGCCATACCTCCTCTTATATGCCTTTCTGCTTTATTTTCATCTAAAACAACTCTTACTTGTTTTGCTAAAGAAGGGTTAATTTTTGTCAACCTTTCAGAAACATCTTTGTGTACGGTACTTTTACTAATTCCAAATTTCTTAGCTGCACCTCTTACAGTATCTTTTGAATCTATAATGTAGTGTGCAAGTGCGACACTACGCTCTTCTATGGATAATTTTCCTGTTAACATACTTTTATGTACAGGTGAGTTTTGTGTAACTAATTGTCTCATAAAGAAAAACCCCCTATGTGAATACTTTTGTTTAATTGTATTCTAAATAGAAAGTTGTTAGAACTTTTATAACTTAATTACTTTTTGTATATCACATTTCGACATTTTTGGACATAGAATATAATAGCCTAAATAATGAGGTGAATCAAATGGAGAAAATAAAAAAAGGTGATATTGTAGGAAGAAAATCTTATGGAAAAGATATTATTTTTAGAGTTACAAATATTATAGAAAATCCAAAAGAAAAAGTAGCTATCTTAAATGGAATAGTCGAAAGAATAGAAGCTGATAGTAATGTATCAGATTTAGAATTAATAGAAAAAGAGGAAGTAAAGAGAAAATTAAAGGAATTGGATAATATCTTAGAAAAAAGAATAGAAAAATCGGTAGAAAAATATGAAGATAGAAATTATAAAATAGGAGTCATAACAAATAACACAAGAGCAAAAGAGAAGATTGTTACAGGTAAAATATTACATTTAGATGGAGATAGAAAGTATAGTGAAAAATCTTATAGATATTATAAAAAATTAGGTTTAAATGCTATTGTGAAGAACATACCAGAATATAGACAACCAAAAGTAGTATATAGATTATTAGAATTATATAACCCGGATATATTAGTTATTACAGGACATGATGGTATGATAAGAAGAAATACTAGATATAATGACATATATAATTATAGGAATTCTAGACACTTTATCGAAACAGTAAAAGAAGCAAGGAAATATGATAAAAAGAGAAATAAAAATTTGGTAATATTTGCAGGAGCCTGTCAAAGTTATTTTGAAGCAATAATATCAGCTGGAGCTAATTTTGCTTCGTCTCCAGCTAGAATTTTAATAGATTTTTTAGATCCATTAATAGTTGCAGAAAAGGTTGCACAAACCGAAAGTTATAGATATATTACAATAGATGATATAGCATATGAATTACGTGATGGAAAAGATGGAGTTAGTGGTATTGGGGCAAATGGTAAAATGACCAAGAAATTAATTTATTAATAAAAATAAACCAACTTAATACAAATGTAATATAATTGTAATAAACTTGTAAAAAAGTAAAGACAAATAGCTGTATATATTGGTAATAGCTAATTACAGAGAAATAACAAGAATAAACATTTTTTGACAATTTTATCTAAAAATGCTATAATTTGGCTATCATAAGGGAGTAGGTGATTAGGATGATTTGTAAATCTGACATAACAAATCTAAAAACTGACATCTTAGATAAAGTGGGTCAAAAGATAATAGTAAAAGGTTCTTTAGGAAGAAGTAAAGCCTTTGAGAAAGAAGCTACAATAGAAAAAGCATATCCAAATATTTTTGTTGTAAAATATGAGGAAAATGATAGAAATGTAACATATAGTTACACAGATGTTTTAACAAGAACAGTAGAAGTAGAGGTATTTGATGGAGATTCTTATTCACCATTAATTCCACCATTAACTGATACTAAAGTAAAAAAAGCATCATTATAAAATGAAAATAAAAAACAGGAAGAATTTTTCTTCTTGTTTTTTTGTTGTTTTTTAATATTATTTAAGTCATAAAATTAACTTGGACATAATATACATGTATAAAGAAAAATAAAGGAGGTAAAATAGAATGGTTGTAGATACAATAAAAGAAAATTTATGTGTAAATAAATTAGTAGCAACAAAAAAAGAAGTAATATTTGTAGAAGGGGATATGATAGTACCAGATTCAAAACCAGATATTTTGAATACAATTTGTACAAGTGGGGTAGTATGTGTTTATAAAAAAGAGATTTTAGAAGATAAGGTCAGAATAGATGGAAATATTAATACTTATATAATGTATATGGCAGAGGATGGTCAAGATAAAGTAAGAGGACTTACAACAAGCTTGGATTTTTCAGAAAACATTCAAGTACCAGGTTGTGGCGAAGGTATGAATTGTAGAGTAGAAACAAAATTAAAATCTATTGAGGCAAAAGTTATTAATGGAAGAAAGGTAGGAATTAAAGCAGCAGTTGAAGTAGAATTAAGAATTTATTCAAAAGAGGATGTAGAAATAGTAAATGATATTAAAGATGCTAAAGAAATACAAATGTTAAAAGAAAACTTAAAAGTAAATTCACTAGTTGGTATGGGGGAAACAAAAATCTATGCAAAAGATACAATAAATATTGATAGTGCAGATAATTTAGCAGAAATACTAAAAAACAACATTTGTATCTGTGATAAAGATATAAAAATTAGCTATAATAAAATATTAACAAAATCAGAAGCAGAAGTGAAAATCATGTATTTAACAGAAGATAATAGAATAAATACTATAACAGCAAGAATTCCTGTAGTTGGATTTATAGATATTCCAGATGTTACTGAAGAAAACATATGTGATGTAGATTATGAGATACAAAATATAATAATAAAGCCAAATACTGTAGAAGAACATTCTATTTATGTAGAAATAGAAATAGGAGTAATGGCTACAGTTTTTGAAGAAAAACAAATAAACTTAATTCAAGATTTATATAGCCCAAGTGAGAATATAGAGTTTAATCAAAAAAGGATAACTACTATAACAAATAAAAATACAACAAAAGAAGTAAAACAAATTAGAGAAAAAGTAGTTATAGATGGAATAGAAAATAGAAATATTATAGATGTAGATGTTATGCCAGTTATTGAAAAGGAACATAGTTTAAATAACAAAATGGTATATGAAGGAGAGATAGAATTAAGGTTTATTTTAGCAAATAGTGATTTACAGGTAGATACAAGATCTGCGAAAATACCATTTGATTATTCTGTAGAAAGTTTAGATGACAATGATAACATAAATAGTAATATGGCAATAGAAGTTATGAGCAAAGACTTTATTATTCAAGATGGTGGGGTAATAAGTAGTAATATAGATATTGCAATGAATAGAAATTCTTATAGAAATACAAATATGAATATAATAAATGAGATTCAAACAAGTGGAGAAAGAGAAAAAGAAGATTATAGTATTTTAATGTATATTGTAAAAAAAGATGACACTTTATGGAAAATTGCAAAACGTTTTGGAAGTACTGTAGAAGATATAGTTAGAATAAATGGCATTGAAGATGAAAATAAAATAAATCCAGGGCAGAAGTTATTTATTCCTCATTATACAAGAGTTGCTATGGTAAACTATGAATAAGATATATTCAAGACCAAGAATAAAAATTCCTAGAATTGTAATTCAAGGAGGGAATAAATTAAATTCTCCTAAAGGTAAAAAGACAATAAAAATATTTTTGGTATTAGTTATTGCTTTTAGTATAGTAAAATTGGTATTAGATGCTGTATATCCTATATTTGATACTTTATGCGAAAGCAAAGCAAAATCAATTGCAACAATAATATCAAATGAACAAGCAACAAATGTCATGAAACGATATTCTTATGATGATATGTTTATTCTAGAAAAGGATAGTAATAACAATGTAACAATGGTAAGATCAAATGTTATTTCTATAAATGAGATTATTTCTGATGTTGCTAATAAGATTCAAGAAGAAATTAACAAAAAAGGAAGAGATAATATTGAAATTGCTATTCGGAAGCTTCACAGGATTTAAATTACTGGCAGGAAGAGGGCCAAAAGTTAAAATTCAAATTTCGCCAATAGGCAATGTTGAAACTGATTTAAGAAGTGAATTTAAATCACAAGGAATAAACCAGACACTACATAGAGTATATTTAGAAGTTAAATGTAAAATAAATATTTTAACACCTTTTCAAGACATTGAAAAAGAAATAACAAATCAAGTTTTATTAGTTGAAAACGTAATTGTTGGGCATATCCCACAAACTTATTATAATTTAGAGGGCTTAAATGAGAAAAGAGATGTATTAGAAATATTAGAGTAGAATATGTATAAATAGTAAGATATCTATTATTTTCTACAGATGCTACGTGTTACACTAATAGTAGCTAAAGTATCTCCGAAGTTGAGAGAAAATAACAGCAAGTAAAGATAATTCATCATCATCACTATTACAAGCTATAAAATTTGCTATGGAATTAATAAGATTTGTTATTTTAAAAGGATTCATATCATCACCTTATATATATATTATGAATATAAATAGTAGATGTTACTGTATATAGATAATAAAAAAGTTATAAAAATAATAACTATCTTTTTTGTACTAAACCCAAAAAATTGGACATTTTTTGATTAGGTACTAGGTAGCTTGGGAATGAACTCTGTATTGTACAGGGCTCATTCCTTTTTTTAACAACTCTTATTAGATTTTATTATTTAGGAAACAGCCATATTAAAAATAAGATTTATGAATGTATAAACAGAAATAGTTTATAAATTTATTAATATTATAGACAAATTTTAAATAATATTGTAGAATAATTTGCATAGGAAATGATGAGAAACAGATGTGGTTTTGCCACCTTAATTTTACGAATATCGTAGGAGAGGTGGTGATGTTTATGATTAAAGTGATACTATTTTTGATATTATCCTTAATGTTTTCTTTAACATTAAACGTTGCCTTGACAGCAGTTCTGTATAAGAACTGGGTTGACAAGCAACTACATAAATAAAAAAAGCTCACATCTGTAAATTTGACGATTTAGATGTGAGTTTTTATATCTATTTCGGCAAAACCACGTTTGTGGATTTGTCATTTCCTATATTTATTATAAGCTATTTAAAGATAAAAAGTCAAGAAAAAAGATAAAATTATAATAAATAAATGGGGCTAATTATGCAAAAAATAATAGTGGGGCATAATTAGATTTTTGCATGTTTTAGATAAATTAATGGTTATGGAAAATTAAAAAATAAATTTGTATATTACTAGCATATTACTTGTATATTACAAATTTAGAAGGCAAACAAATTCAAAAATACAAGCATTGAAAATCAATGCTTGTAGACGTTTAATGGTAAAAATTACCGAACAGCAATAAAAAACCTCGGAAGTTTTAATATTTCCGAGGTTTGATATATTTTTGCATAAAAGCATATTATCTTTTTGAAAATTGAGGTGCTTTTCTTGCTTTTTTAAGACCATATTTCTTTCTTTCTTTCATACGAGAATCTCTTGTTAAGAATCCATTTTGTTTTAGGGCTGGTCTGTATTCAGAATTTGCTTCATTTAAAGCTCTTGCAATACCATGACGAATTGCTCCTGCTTGACCTGTAAATCCTCCACCTTTTACACTTGCTATTACATCATATTTAGCAGTTGTGTTTGTAACTGTAAGTGGTTGTCTAACAATAACTTTTAAAGTTTCTAATCCAAAGAATTCATCAATATCTTTACCATTAATTGTTATTTTTCCAGTTCCTTCTACTAATCTAACTCTAGCAATTGAACTTTTTCTTCTACCTGTACCATAGAAAGTGATATTTTCTTTTTTTGCCATTTTACTTTACCTCCCATACTTCTGGTTTTTGTGCTTGGTTTTCATGTTCACTACCTGCATATACTCTTAATTTTTTTGCCATTTGTCTACCTAAAGAGTTGTGAGGTAACATTCCTTTTACAGCTAAAGTCATAGCTTTTTCTGGATTTTTTTCAAGCATTACATTTGCAGGAACTTCTTTCATTCCTCCAATATATCCTGAATGATGTCTATAAATTTTTTGATTTAATTTGTTTCCTGTTAAAATTACATCTTTACAATTTAAAATTATAACATGGTCTCCCATATCAATATTTGGTGTAAATGTTGGTTTGTGTTTTCCTCTTAATAATTTAGCAGCTTCTGTTGCAACTCTACCAAGTGGTTTGTTTGCTGCATCAATTATATACCATTTACTTTCTACTTCACCTTTTTTTGCACTATATGTTGTATTATTCATGGTAATATATACCCTCCTATTATATTTATTTTTTATATATGAAATTTAAAACTAAAACTACCGGGGAGAAGTTTTAAGTTTAAATCATATTTTCAAAAATTATTAAAATATTATGCAAATAACATAATTGCTCAATTATTCTATTACAAAAAAGCGAATTTGTCAATACATAAAGCCCAAAAAGTTAGAAAACTTGACAAAAAAGTTTTTTATGTGTATACTAGTAACGTTGAAAAACAGGATGTAATATATTATTGTTAAGGAGTAATATGAAAATGAAGATAAAAAATAAAATAAAATATGTAGTAGCATTTATATTTTTAAGTATATCAATATTATTTTTTGCAAATATAAGCTTAGCTGCTAATACTGCAAGAGTAAATGTAGAAACAGCAAATTTAAGAGAAAAAGCAGAAGGCAGTGGGAAGATTTTAGAGCAACTTTCTTTAAATCAAAAAGTAGAAGTATTAGAAAAATCAGGAGATTTTTACAAAGTTAAATCAAATGGAATTACAGGCTATGTAAGACAAGATTTAATTGTATTAGATAACAAAGAAGAAAGTACAGAATCTAAAGATGCAAATACGCAAGAAAATGTTCAAGAAGAAAATGCAGAAAATGAAGAAAATAATCAAAAAATTGAACAACAACAAGAAGAGAATCCAAATGTTGTAAACAAAATTGTTAGTGATACAAAATTAAAAATAGTACCATCAGTAAATGCAACTGATATCATTGAAATAAAAAAGGGAGAAGAAGTAAATATTATAGAAACTTTAAATGATTGGGTATGCATTGAAAAAGGAACGACAAAAGGTTGGATTAGAAAAGACAAGATAGAACAAGTAGATAATAATAAAAAACAAGAAGAAAATACTCAAGAAGTACAAAAACAAACAAATGAAGTAAATGAGGAAAAAGTAATAAAAACTTTATTTGTTAACACTGATACTGTTAATGTAAGAAAAGAAGCAAATACAAGTTCAGAAGTTGTAACAAAAATATCTTTAAACACATCTGTGGATGTATATAAAGAAGATGGTGGATGGAGTAAAGTAAAAGTAAATGGAAAAGAAGGGTATATATCTTCTAATCTATTATCAGACAAAAAAACAGAAACATCAAGAAGTTCTACTGAATCAAGGAAAAGTGAAAAACAAGAAAGTGTAGTTACTACTGAAGAAAGTAAAAAGGAATCATCAAATAATACAGTAGTAACATCAGATAATAAAAGAACAGATGTTGTATCAACTGCAAAAGGTTATATTGGTAGTAAATATAGATATGGAGCATCAGGACCAAATAGTTTTGACTGTTCAGGATTTACTCAATATGTATTTAAAAAATATGGAGTAAGTTTAAATAGAACAGCATTAGCTCAATATGGAAATGGTACATATGTTGAAAAAAGTAACTTACAACCAGGTGATTTAGTTATGTTCGGACCATCAGCATCAAAAATTAACCATGTCGGAATATATATTGGTGGAGGAAGAATGGTTCATGCAGCTAATGCTTCAAGAGGAGTAACAACAGATACAATAAATTCAGGATATTACCATACTAATTATGTTGGTGCGAGAAGAGTTATGTAAGAAGTAGCAATTAAGAAAGGAGAATTACAATTAAAAGACCTATTTTAATTGCAATTATAGGATATATTATAGGTATAATAATGGGGCTATACTTTAAAATTAGTATAGTCTTTTTTTATATTCCTATTTTTGCAATATATTTAATAATAAAAAATATAATTTCTAGTAATCATAAGAAAGATAAAATAAAAGTATTTGACATTAAGAGATATTTTAAATATTTAAATATAGTTATAAATAAACAAGTTATTTCATGTATAGTAATTTTTTCAATTATTTCAAATTCAATTGTAATCATTCAAAATTATAAATATGATAATATGTATAAAGGAAAAACAAATTTAAATGGACAAGCAATTATCTGTAGTAATTGTAAAGAAAAAGAATATTATTATGTATATAAAATAAAAATAGTATCTGTAGATAATATGAAAAATAAGAATCAATTAAAAAATACATACCTTTACTTAAATGTTAATAAAAAAGATTTTAAAGATTTATATTATGGAGATAAAATATATTTTTCAGGAGAATTTATTGAACCAACTGAAGAAAAAAATTTTGGAGGATTTAATTATAAACAATATTTAAAAACTTTGAAGATTTATGGAACTGTTAAATCAAAAAGAATTGAAGTATTAAGTAGTAAAAATGTAAATACGATTTTTTATTGTATTAACAAAGTATCTATAAAATTAAAGAATATAATAAATAGTCTTTTTCAAGAAGAACAGGCATCTTTACTAAATGGTATATTACTAGGTGATAATTCTAAAATAGGAGAAGAAACAAAAGAAAATTTTAGAATCGGTAATATTTCACATGTTTTAGCTGTTTCTGGAATGCATGTTACATATTTAATAATTGGAATTAATTTGATTTTTACGTCAATAATAGGAAAAAGAAAATCAAAAGTTGTTATAATAATATTTTTAATTTTTTATTCTTTTTTAACTGGGTTTTCACCTTCTATTTTAAGAGCAAGTATTACAGGAATTTTAGTAATGATAGCAGGTTTAATATATCAAAAGAATGATATCTGGAATTCTTTGAGTATATCTTTATTTTTTATTCTTATTTATAATCCTTTTCTAATAGTTAATATTGGGCTACAGCTTTCTTATTTAGGAACAATAGGTATTCTAGTATTTAGTAAAACGATTTCAAAGATTCTGGATAATATAAGAATAAAAAATCCTAAATATAAGTATAAAATAAATAAAAAAATAGTAACAGCAATAGAAAAGATTAAAGAAATATTAGCCGTTACTATTTCAGCTCAATTAATGATTTTACCCATAATTATTTATAATTTTAATTTTTTTGGAACTTATTTTATTTTAACAAATATATTGGTAAGTTTCATTACTGGCCCTATTATTATACTACGGAATGATAGTTATTTTCTTATATTTTATTTCTCCATATTTATCAAAAATAATAGTTCCTATTCTTGAAGTTTTAATTAAATGTATAATTATGATTTCTAATTTCGGTAATTTCCCATTATCAAAAGTATATTTACCAACACCTAAGATTTGGCAGATATTAATTTATTATTTCATGATTTATTTGCTCTTATTTTTATATCAAATTTATAACTCTAAACATAAAAGTAATACAAATATAAGGATAAGGAATTTTATTGCACTAATAAAATATAAATTTAGAGAAAAAAAGAAGATATATCTAAAAAGGATTCTTGTTATAGTATTAATGTTAATCTTTGTAAATTCAACTAAACAAGGACAACTAAAAATAAATTTTATTGATGTAGGGCAAGGTGATAGTACTTTTATAGTAACACCAGAAAATAAGACAATTTTAATAGATGGAGGAGGGACAACCTCAAATGAGTTTGATGTAGGAAAAAGTATATTATTACCATATGTTTTGGATAGAGGATATAACAAGATAGACTATATATTTATTAGTCATTTTGATCAAGATCATTGTGCTGGATTATTGTATCTAATGGAAGAAATAAAAGTCAAAAATATAATTATAGGAAAGCAATATCAAGCTTGTGATAATTATAAAAAATTTATTCAAATTATTAATAACAAAAACATAAATGTGAAAGTGGTAGAAGCTGGCGATAGAATAGAAATAGAAAAAGAAGTATATTTTGACATAATATGGCCATGCTCTGATATTGTTATATCGGAAAATGCTATAAATAATAATTCATTAGTATGTAAGCTTGTGTTTAAGAAATTTTCAATGCTCTATACAGGAGATATAGAAGAAATAGCAGAAAAAGCAATTATTTCAAAGTATAAAAAGACAGGGACTAATATGTTAAAATCTAATATTTTAAAGGTTGCACATCATGGATCAAAGACATCATCAACACAAGAGTTCTTAAAACTTGTAAAGCCCCAATATGCACTAATTGGTGTTGGTAAAGATAATAAATTCGGACATCCTTCTGATATTACAATTGAAAATTTAAAATTAAATAGTATTAAAATTTTTAGAACCGATGAAATGGGTGAGATAAGTATAAAATCAAATGGGAAAAGAGTACTTTTTAAATAGTTTGATATATATTTAAATAAAAAATAACAATTGTATAAATTTAGCAAAAAAGATAATAATAGTTATAAGAATATTTATAAAGGAGAAGAGGGTAATGAATAAAACATTAACAACAATAGTTTGTGTAATTGTAGTAATAGGTGCTATGATATTAGCAGTTGTTATATATACTCCAAAAGAAGATAAAGAAAGTAAGAAACTTGCAACAAAAATAGAACAAGAAAATATTATAGATGACTGTACTGAAGAGTATGAATATATTCAAAATAAAGTGTTACAAGCAAATTCAGAAGATGAGAAAATATCACCAAATTGCTCAATTATTTTAAAAAAGCATTATAAAAAATGTGGTCATTCTACAAGTGAATATCTAGATATTCCAGAGGAACTTGTAAATAAGACAAAAGTTGATTTACAAAAGGCATATGATGGATGGACAATAGAGAAATTCTCTGATACGAAAATTATTTTAAGCAAAGAGGAAGAAGGGGAGTGCAAGGAACATTATATTATAAAAGATAATGATGGAAAAGTTACTATATATGAAATATTAGAAGATGGTTCTAATAAAGAATATGAAGTAACTGATATTTCAACAGAATATTTACCAGAAACAGATAAAATGAATATGAAAAATGGAATACAAGTTAATGGAAAACAAAATTTGAATCAGCTAATAGAAGATTTTGAATAAAAAAGAAGAATTAAATAAAACATTTAAAGCTTTATTTAATTCTTTTTTATATTATTTATTTAGTTTGTTTTTCTTTTCTTTTCTTTTTTATCTATAGTTACTTCTTTATTTAAATCTTGTTTGTCAATAAAACCTTTTTTATATAAATCTTTAACATACATAATAAGTGCAAATATGGTAGCAAATACTGCTAAATAATATATAAATAAAGTAACTTCATTCCAAATGTTGTTTAAATTAAATTGTTTTAAAATAAGAGATAATACAATTGCAAGATAGAATAAAACTGTTGCTAATTTCCCATACCATCTACTATATACAACGACATCTTTTCCATAAAGAAAAGAAGCACCAACAATCATAATAAACTCTTTTAGTAATACAATTAATAAAATCCAGATAGGAATAATATCGGTTATTACTAGTGAAGTGAGAACAGCAATTTGTGTTGACTTATCTGCTAGAGGATCCATCAATTTTCCAAAATTAGATATAAGATTAAATTTTCTAGCTATAACTCCATCAGCAATGTCAGTTAGGGCAGAAATAGTAAATATTACAAAAGCTAATATATAATTGCCAGTAAAAATATAAAATAGTATAAAAGGTATTAGCAAAAATCTTATGATTGTTAAGGTATTTGGAATATATTTTAACATAATTTTCTCCTATATAATTTTAAATTTCAATTTATCATCTTCAAAATCTATTTTTACAGTCTGACCATCAGTTAATTCACCTTTTAAAATCATTTCAGACAATTCATCTTCTATATACCTTTGAATTGCTCTTCTTAAAGGTCTTGCACCAAATTTAATATCTGTACCTTTGTCTAAAAGATAATCTTTTGCATTTTTTGTGATATTCATTTTTATATCTTTTTCATTTAAGGCTTTTACTGTATCTTTTAACATTAGATCAATAATTTGTAACAATTGTTCTTTTGTTAAAGAATCAAAACTAATTATTTCATCTACTCTGTTTAAAAATTCAGGTCTAAAAACTTCTTTTAAAGAATCAATTACTTTATTCTTATCTACTGTTTGCTTTCCAAAACCAATAGAGTTTGTATTTAAGTTAGAACCAGCATTAGATGTCATAATTATAATAGTGTTAGAAAAGCTTACTGTGTTTCCTTGACTGTCTGTTAATTTTCCATCATCTAATACTTGTAATAAAATATTAAATACATCAGGATGAGCTTTTTCTATTTCATCTAATAATATAATAGAATATGGTTTCCTTTTTACTTTATCAGTCAATTGACCAGCATCATCATATCCAACATATCCTGGAGGTGCGCCTATCAATTTAGATGTAGAATGACTTTCCATGTATTCTGACATATCAACTCTAATTATAGAATCTTCGCTACCAAACATTTCGTAAGCTAAGCTTTTGGCAAGTTCTGTTTTTCCAACACCTGTTGGGCCAACAAATATAAAAGATGGTGGCCTTTTAGTGCTTTTTAGTCCAGCACGATTTCTCCTAATAGCTCTTGATACACTATTTACGGCGTCTTCTTGACCAATAATTCTTTTGTGAAGGTTTGTTTCTAAATTTAATAATTTTTTAGTTTCTTCTTCTGTTATTTTTTTAACAGGTATTTTAGTCCAGCTCTCAATAACATTTGCAATATCTTGAACTGTTAATTGACGAGGTTTTAGTCTTTTGTTTAGCTTATCAATTTCTTCTATTAGTTGGCACTCACGTGTTTTTAAATCTGCAGCTTTTTGATAATCTTCTGTTGAATCTGCTGCAACTACTTCTTCTTTTTCAGCTTGAACTTGATTTAGTTCTTGCTTTAACATTTCTAACCTGTATAATTCCTTGTTTTCTAAGTTGATTTTAGAACATGCTTCATCTAAAATATCAATTGCTTTATCAGGTAAAAATCTATCATGTATATATTTTTCAGACATTATTACAGTTTGTCTGATTACATCAGAAGAAATTTTTACTTTGTGATATTCTTCATAATATTTTTTTATACCTTCTAAGATAACTATTGAATCATCAACATTAGGTTCTTCAACTAATACTTGTTGAAATCTTCTTTCTAATGCAGAATCTTTTTCAATATATTTTCTATATTCTTTTAATGTAGTAGTACCAATTAATTGGATTTCTCCATTTGATAGAGCAGGTTTTAGAATATTTGCAGCATTCATAGAATGCTCTCCATCTCCTGCACCAATTATATTATGAATTTCATCAATTACTAAGATAATATTACCATATTCTTTACATTCATCTATAATACCTTTCATTCTAGATTCGAATTGCCCTCTAAATTGTGTTCCAGCTATTACAGCTGTCATATCTAATAAATAAACTTCTTTATCTAAAAGTTTAGCAGGTACATTTTTATTTGCAATTTTAATAGATAAGCCTTGAGCTATAGCAGTTTTACCAACTCCTGGTTCACCAATTAAGCAAGGGTTGTTTTTAGAACGTCTATTTAAGATTTGTACAATTCTTTGAATTTCCTTTTCTCTACCTATTACTAAATCTAATTCATTATTTTTAGCTTTATCTGTTAAATTAGTACCATAAGTGTCTAAAAACTTTTTCTTTTTATTTTGTTTTTTGTTTTTCTTTTTTTCGATTTTTACTTTTTTTCTAGAACTACTTGTTTCTTCAGGTTCTTCTTTAGAAGACTTCCCTTGAAACATGTTTGAAAATATTGAACCGAAGTGGAATGGCTGTACCAGATATTTTTGGCGTTTGTTCGTCGTCAGCATTTTCGTCTAGATTCTCAAAAGCAATTGCTCCTTCCATATTTTCTAAATCTTCTAAATTAATATTTTCAGCTAAATCTTTAAATATAGTTTCAAATTGCTTTGTCATATCACCTAAATTTAGCTTATCTTTTGAAAGTATATCATTTTGTTTTGCTAATACTTCAGTTGGGTTTATTCCTTTCTTTTTAGCACAATCATAACAATAGCCTTCTAAAGACTCTTTGCCATTTTCTATTTTTTTATAAAAAAGTATTGCTGGTTTTTCATTACATTCTGAACATAACATACTTTAAATTCCTCATTTCTAAATAAATTTAATATATATTATAATAACGCAAAAATAGGGAATAGTCAACAATTTAGACAACATTAGTGAAAAATTAATGTTGATAAAAAACTAAATAAATGTTATAATAAAAAAGTAAATTTGCAAATAAAATGTGAGGAAAAAAATGAATTTAGAATTACCAGAAAATAACAATAAATTAAAGAAAAAACAATTAATTATATATGTTGTAGTTGCATTTATATGCATAATTTCTCTTATTATAGCCTTTTATATTCAATTTTATGCTAGAATAGATATTGGAAGACTAATAGGAATTAGTCCAGAAGGAGAATTTGGAAATAAAACAGAAGAACAAACAGAATTATTGAAATCCGAATTTAATAAAGTTTTTAATAATACAATTGAAAATGATGATGGGCAAAATAATAACAAAAAAGAAAACGAACAAGAAGAATTAGTATATACACAATATGAGAAAAAAGAAAGTAAGATAAATAGTTATGATTTAGAAATACATATACCACATATAAATATAAAAAATGAGATAATAAATAAATATAACAAAGAGATTGAAGAAATTTTTGTAAATAAAACAAAAAATATTTTAGAAAGTGAGAACAAGAATATTATTTATAATATAGATTATGCAGCAAATGTGCAAGATGGAATTTTATCTGTTATGGTTAAGTCAAACTTAAAAGAAGGTGCTAATGCACAAAAGGTAATTATACAGACATATAATTATGATTTAAGAAATAACAAAGAGGTTACATTGGAAGAAGTATTAAAAATAGAACAATTAAATAAAAATGACATTCAAGAGAGAATAAAAAAGCAGATTCAAGAAGAACAAGAAAAAGTGGAAAGTCTAAAACAAGTAGGATATAATATTTACAATAGAGATATAACAAATAATATGTATGAGTTAAAAAATTCTACAGAATTTTATCTAACTGACAATACTTTGTATATTATATATGCTTATGGAAATACAACATCAACTAGTGAAATGGATTTAATTATTATATAATATAAAAAGATGGTAATTTATAGTTACCATCTTTTTTTGAAAATAAAAGGGGATGTTTTTTATTTTAAATCAGTATTTATTACTGACTATGTTTGTATTTTAACAATGAATTTTGTCCATTGTGTGAACTTAAAGTGAAATTATGGTTGTTCTCCTAAAGTAATTGTTAAATCTTTTTCTTGACCATTACGGTTTACTTTTATTTTTAGTTCATCACCGATTTTATGAGAGTTTTTAATTTCATTTAATTTATCCATATTAGAGATTTTTTGACCATCAGCTTCTATAATTACATCTCCTATTTTAATACCTGCTTTTTCTCCAGCTGAAAAATCTTCTACAGATTTTACATATATTCCAGATACTAAATTATTTGCTTTAGCTGTTTTTTCATCTAGATCCATACCAGATATTCCAATATAAGGTCTTTTAACTTTACTATATTGAATTAGCTGAGATGTAATATCTGTTGTAGAATTAATTGGAATTGCAAATCCCATTCCCTCGATACCTGTTCCAGAAAGTTTTAAAGTATTGATTCCGATAACTTTACCTTCACTATTTACTAATGCTCCACCACTATTACCAGAGTTTATTGCTGCATCTGTTTGAATTAAAGTAAAATTCTTACCATCACTATCTGTAACTTCTCTATTTACTGCGCTGACTACTCCACAAGTAATGCTACTTTGCATACCTAAAGGATTACCTACTGCCATAGCAAATTCTCCAACTTTTATATTATCAGAATCAGCGAATTCTGCTTTAGATAATCCTGATTTTTCAATTTTAATTACTGCTAAATCTGTTTGTTCATCTTTACCAATAATTTTTGCTTCATATTCTGTCTCATCATTAAATAAAGTTACTGTAACTTTTGTTGCATCTGATACTTCATAATAAGATTCAGAAGAAGAGGTAGATACAATATGATTATTTGTCAAGATATATCCGTCTTCACTAATAATTATACCAGAACCACTTGCTGTAGCAGCTGAAACTTTTGACTGTTTACCAAATATAGACATGTAAGAATTAACATTATATTCTACTTTAATTCCTACAATAGATGGTAAAATCTTATTAGCAACATATATTGAAGTATCTGAATAATTAGATAATGAAGACTGATCTACATATCCACTATTTCCTGTGTTATTTGAATTATTATCTTGAACATCAATTAATTTAGATCTAATTGAAGGAACTCCAAAACATGTTCCAATAACAACTAAACATCCTAAGATACCACTTATAAATGGTACAAAAACTCCACGACCAAATCCTATAGAGTGTTTTTTAGTATTATCTGATTGATAAGATGACTTATAAGAGTTAGGATTTTGTACTGCTCTGAAATTTGGAGTTTTTTCTTTTTCTACTTTTTCCTTTTCTTCTTTTTTGTTTTTTTCTTCCATTTTTATACCTCCCGAAAATGTATATTATTAATATATTAACCTATTTCAAATATATAATACAATAGGTTTGTGAAGGTTTTGTGAAAAAAATTAAAAAATTTAATTTTAAATATCTATTGAAAAAAATATATTAAAAATATATAATTAGTTTGAGAAAAAAATGAGGAGATATAAATGAAAGTAAGAAAAGAAAATGCAATAACACTAATAAGTTTAGCGATAACTGTTATTGTTATATTAATAATATCAAGTGTAGCAACATATAGTGGGAAAGAGATAATAAGAAAAGGAAAATTAGAGGAATTAAGAACAAACATGTTATTAATTCAAGCAAAGGCAAAAGAGTATGTTGAAGATGCAAATTTTAAAATGGGTTTGGCACCTGATGAGACTAGAAAAGAAGAGGTAAGAAAAAGTGTATATGTAGATGGTGCAAAACTAGAAGAAGTTAATGCACAAGAGTATGGAATTGATAATTCATCAGTATGCTATAAAGTAACAAAAGAAACATTAAATATTTGGGGATTAGACAAGATAGAGTTAAAAGATAATGAGGATTATTTAATAGCTTTTGATGATGAAAATGCTACAGTTGAAATATATAATACAAAAGGATTTGTAGATGATAATGGAGATACTAGAAATTCACTAACAGATATAGAAGAAATAAGATAATATTTTATAGTAGTAAAAGGAAAATAAATATGAAGGAAAAGGAAGAACAAAGACTAATAAAGTTAAAAGAAATAGAGAAAGATTTATATCAAAAAGGATTTAAAAATATATGTGGAATTGATGAGGCAGGAAGAGGACCTTTAGCAGGACCAGTAGTAGTAGCAGGGGTTATTATGCCAAAAGATTCAATGATAGAAGGTGTAAATGATTCAAAAAAAGTTACGGAAAAAAGAAGAGAGAAGTTATATGATTTAATTATAGAAGAAGCAATTAGTTATTCAATTTCAATTATAGGACAAGATATAATAGATGATATTAATATTCTAAATGCAACAAAAATGGGAGTAACAGAAGTGGTAGATAAATTAGAACTAAAGCCAGACTTAATTGTTATAGATGCTCTTAATCATATAAATACTAGACAAATTCCATATGAATCTATAATTAAAGGAGATGCGAAGTGTTATAATATTGCTGCTGCATCTATTTTAGCTAAAGTGACAAGAGATAGAATTATGAGGCAATGGGATGAAGTTTATCCTCAATATGGTTTTACATCACATAAGGGGTATGGAACGGCAAAACACATACAAGCGATTAAAGAATATGGGCTTTGTCCTATACATAGAAGAACATTCACAAAAAATTTTATTTAAACTAAAAAATACTTTTTACTATTTAATGAATGGAGTGAAATTCTAATGACAATATTAGATATAATAGAAAAGAAGAGAGATAAACAAGAGTTAACAAAAGAAGAAATAGAATTTTTTATAGAGGGATATACCAAAGGAATAATTATGGATTATCAAGCAGCAGCTTTAATTATGGCAATTTATTTAAATGGTATGACTAAACAAGAAACAACAAATTTAACTTTGGCTATGGCAAATTCTGGAGAAATGTTAGATTTATCAAAATTAAATAAAATAATTGTAGATAAACATTCAACAGGAGGAGTGGGAGATAAAGTATCTTTAGTGTTGTTACCATTAGTAGCGTCTTGTAATGTTCCTGTTGCAAAAATGTCTGGAAGGGGATTAGGCTTTACAGGAGGAACTGTTGATAAATTAGAAGCTATACCAGGATATAAAACAAATATAGATATCCACAATTTTGTAAAAAATGTGGAAAATATAGGAATTAGTATGATTTCTCAGACACTAAACTTAGCACCAGCAGATAAAAAAATATATGCTTTAAGAGATAGCATATCATGTGTAGAAAGTATACCACTTATTGCATCAAGTATTATGAGTAAAAAAATCGCAAGTGGTGCACAAAAAATTGTAATAGATGTAACAGTTGGAAGTGGTGCATTTATGAAAAATCTTGAAGATGCAAAAAAATTAGCAAAAGAAATGATTGATATAGGCAAATTAGCTAATAGACAAACAATATGTGTATTAACTAATATGGAAGAACCATTAGGTTATAATATAGGAAATTCATTAGAAGTAAAAGAAGCAGTAAAAGCCTTAAAAGGTAATATGCCAGAAGATTTAGAAAAAGTAGTAATGACATTAGGAGCATATATGGTTCAATTAGCAGGTATAAAAGAAAACATTGATGATGCAAAAAAACTTTTAAAGAAAAATATTGAAAATGGAAAGGCATATGATAAGTTTATAGAGTTAGTAAAAAATCAAGGAGGAGATATATCTTATATATCAGATTTAGAAAATTTTGAAGAATCAAAATATATTGAGCCAGTATATTGTAAAAAAACAGGTTATATACATGAGATGAATGCAAAAAAAATAGGAAAAATAGCATGTGATTTAGGAGCTGGAAGAATAACAAAAGAGGATAAGATAGATACTTCAGTTGGGATTGTATTAACTAAAAAAATAGGAGATTTTGCCAAAAAAGACGAAATATTAGCATATATACATTCTAATTCTATGGAAAAAATGAAAAAAGCGAAAAGTGAGTTAGAAGAAATAATTAAAATAAAAACAGAAAATACAAATAAATTAGATACTATAATTACTATAATTGAATAAATAGAAACTTATGGAAAAAACAGAAAAATAATTGAAAAAAATATATAATATGCTATAATAATATTTGAGAGTATGGAAAGGAAGATAAAAAAATGAACAAGAAACAAGAAAAAATAGAAAAGAAACATAAACGTGACAAAGGACAGATATTTGTAAAAGTTATGGCAGGATTTTTAGCATTATTAATGGTAGTAGGGACAATAGCTACACTTATTTATGCATTAATATAGGGAATAATTAATATAGAAAAAGAATAGGAGAAATAAATGGTAATTAATTTAGGAATGAATTGGGAGAACTTCTACAAAGATAACATAGTTACATATGTAAAATCATTACAAACAAATCCATTTGAATTAATCACTTTAATTATTGATTTAACATTAGTTGTATTTCTATTATATTGCTTTTTTAAAATTGTTAAAGGTTCTAGAGCTTGGCAATTAATAAAGGGGATAGCTCTTTTAATAGTTGCAACTTGGATTAGTGGATTATTTAATTTAAAAATTTTAAACTGGATTTTAACAGGAATAATGAATGTGGGTGTAATAGCAATTATTGTTATTTTCCAACCAGAATTAAGACGTGGATTAGAGCAATTGGGAACAAATAAATTAACAAAGTTTTTTGGTATTGATAAAGATTTATCAACAAAAACAAAAGAGGACATTTATAAAGTAGTTATAGCAGCAACTGAACTTTCAAAAACAAAAACAGGAGCTTTAATAGTAATAGAAAGAGATATAAAAATACAAGATATAATTGCTACAGGTATTCCAATGAATGCAGAAGTATCACCTCAATTATTAGTAAATATATTTGAACCTAAAACACCTTTACATGATGGAGCAGTAGTAATATCAGGAAACAAAATAGCAGCTGCAGCATGTGTTTTACCATTAGCAGATGATAAAGATATAGCAAAAGAATTAGGAACTAGACATAGAGCAGCAATTGGAATTTCAAAAGAATCAGATAGTATTGTAGTAGTAGTCTCAGAAGAAACTGGTAAAATTTCAGTAGCAAAAGATGGAACACTAATTGCAGATATAAGAGAAGACGTTTTAAAGAAAATATTGATTAGCAATATAGTAACAAAGCGATTTACAGCTGAAAAGAAGGAAAGAAAAAACAGAATAAAGAAATTAAAAAGTAAAATGCAGAAACAAAAAGATGAAAAGAGAAAAGAACAAGAAAACGAGCAGATGACGGAAAACAAAGAAAATAAGGAATAATTATAAATAAAAAAGGTCGCAATTTGCGACTTTTACTAGTTAGAAGGAGTAAAGAATATGAGAAATATAAAACTTGTAATAGAATATGATGGAAAGGACTTCAATGGATGGCAAAAACAACCATCTAAATTAAATATACAAGGAGAAATAGAAAAGGCAATAGAAACTATAACTGGTGAAAAAGTAGATTTAGTAGCATCTGGAAGAACAGATAGAGGAGTACATAGTCTTCGGACAAGTAGCAAATTTTAAAACAAATTCTGCTTTACCAATAGAAAAATTCCCGATTGCATTAAATAGTAATTTAAAACAATCAATTAGAATAAAAAGTGCACAAGAAGTCGATGAAAAATTTCATAGCAGAATTACATGTAAAAAGAAAACATATCGTTATATTATAAATAATTCAGAATATGCATCTGCAATTTATAGAAATCTAGAAACACACATACCAATAAAATTGGATATTGACAAAATGAAAATGGCAATTAAGTATTTTGAAGGGGAACATGATTTTAAAGCTTTTAGAGCAAGTGGAACTAGTAGTAAAAGTAGTGTGAGAACAATTTACAAAGCTGAAATAAAAAAGATGCCAGATGAAAGAATATGGATTGAATTAACAGGAAACGGTTTTTTGTATAACATGGTAAGAATTATAGTGGGAACATTAGTAGAAGTTGGAGAATCAAAGATTAGCCCAGAATCTATAAGAGATATAATAGAATCAAAAAAGAGAGAAAATGCAGGGAAGACTATGCCACCACAAGGGTTATATTTAGTAAATGTAGAATATGAATAATATTTTGTTAACCAAATAAAAAAGTAAAGCATAATATATAGTAAAAAAAGAAGGAGAGAAAACTATGAATACTTTACTTTTATTTTTTGCTTTACCAATAGCAACAATTATAATTTCAATAGCTCTACAAAAGATATTAAAATGTCCATTGCTTGTTGCTGCAATTATATTTGCCGTTTTTCTAATTGTAACATTTGTTATTGATGATTTAAATTTTTTAATTGCTACTATAGTTTATACTATAATTAGTTTTATAACAGCATTTTTAACTTGGCTTATCTGTAGACTAATTAGACGTTTTAGTTGTAATGATTCTAGATGGTGTTGTGGAACAAACCAAGACCGTGATTGTAGTTCTCAAGATAATGATCCTAATAATTTACTTACAATAAGTAGTCAATGTGGTGATTCCGAGAGTGGAAACTTACTTACTATATATAGCAATGGATGCAATGGAACAAATAATGATTTATTAACTATAAATTCAAATAATATAAGTAGTGATGATTCACAATGTAATTGTGGGTGTCGGATCTACTAATGATGATAGTTGTGGCTGTAGTAGATCAACAAATTATAACTATAGGAGCTATAGAAGAAGATAGAAACATAATTAAATTTAATCAAAAGTTAAAGGGTAACTAATTATAAAAAGTTACTCTTTACTTTTGCATAAAATTATGTTATTATGAAAAAACAAAAAAGAGGAGAAAATTGATGATAGAAGTTATTGAGGATGCTTTAATAGATAGTATTAAATTATTACCATTTCTATTTATCACATATTTAATTATGGAATATATAGAACATAAAATGGGGGAAAAGTCTAAGGAAACAATAAAAAAATCTGGAAAATTTGGACCAGCAATTGGTGCTGTATTAGGAATATTTCCACAATGTGGATTTTCAGTATCTGCAACAAATTTATATGCAGGAAGAGTGATTACACTTGGAACACTAATTGCAGTATATTTATCTACATCTGATGAAATGCTTCCAATTTTTATTTCAGAATCTGTACCACCAATTACAATTTTTAAAATACTAGCTGTAAAATTAGTAATTGGTATAATTGCAGGTTTTACAATTGATTTTATTGTAAGAATGAAAAACAAAACTAAGCAAACGGAAGAAAAAATTGAAAATCTTTGTGAAAAAGAACATTGTGATTGTGAACATGGAATTTTTAAATCAGCTTTAAGACATACTTTAAATATATTCTTATTTATCTTAATAATAACAGTAATAATAAATGTATTAATATATTTTATTGGAGAAGAAAAAATAACTTCATTAATACAATATAATACATTTTTAGGACCACTACTTGCAGGACTGATAGGATTAATACCAAATTGTGCATCTTCTGTAATATTAACTCAATTATATTTAAAAGATGTAATTACTGCAGCTAGCATGATTACTGGATTATTAGTAGGGGCAGGAGTAGGACTTGCAGTATTGTTTAAGGTAAATAATAAATTTAAAGAGAATATTAAAATAACAGTATTATTATATCTTATTGGTGTTATATCAGGAATAATAATTCAATTTATAGGAATAACTTTTTAAAATAAAAAAACATAAAAGACTTCAAAATAAAGTTTTTTATGTTTTTTTATATTTTTTACTAACTATAAGTTTATATGCTTATTTTTTTCTAGACCTTTTTTTTAGGTTAACTATAATTGCATCTTCATTATCGAATAAATATTTAGAATCTGTTGTATCTGTTTGTACAGGATTTATCTCATTTCTGAAGTCTTTAAAGTCTATATTTTTCAAGTTAAATTTTTTAGAGGAAGTATCTTCATCTTCAGTTGTTGTTGTAACTCCATCAGAGTATTTTCCGAAATCATAAGTTTTAATTTTATGTGGCTCTTTATATTTTGACTCTAAATATCCTAATCTACCAGGACCAACAAGAGGTTTTCCATTTGTACCTTTGATTTTATAAGCACAATCTTTTGCTGGTAATGTTTGTAATTTTCCAGCTTTGAAATATTTTACAAATTCCCATTTTACATTTGTAAATTTAGAATCATATTCCATTTTATTCATATCCATTGAGTTTGAATAAGTCCATTCCCTTCTAGTACCAAATTCATCAGACCACCATTCTAATTCATCTACAACACCATTACCTGTATAAATTTTATTTGCACAGTTAGATAGAATTGTGTTTTTATAGTTAACTGGTAATGTAGGTGTTTCTAATTGTTGTAAACTTTGAGTTGAGATAATATTACCTACTTTATATTTTCTATACATTGTAAACATTCCTTCAAGATCTCTACAAATAAAGTCTGTAAATTCATCAATATATAGGAAATGTGGTACTCTTGAGTTCTCGATTCCTGGTCTTCTTAAAACTGCATTTTGCATTGCCATTAAGAAGAATAATCCAAATGCTTTATGCCCAGCTGCACCTAAGTCTCCACGTCTAGTACAAATAAAAGTAATATCTGCATCAGAAAGCATTTTATCAAAATTTAAGTTTTCATTTCTATTACATAAAATACTCTTAATACCTGGAATTCTAAGTAAATTATCTAATTGACTAACAATAGAATATGTATATTTTTCAATATTTGATTTACCAGAAGAATCATGATAAAAGTTCTTTCTGAAATATGCTAATTGTATGCTATATTTTTCTTTTAATTTTTCATCATTTGCTAATATTTCACACATTTTTTCAATTAATTCAAAATTTGAGAACATTTTTAACATGTCTTCCATATTAGGAAGTTTTCCGGTCATTCATTCTTGGATACATCTCTTTTAAAAGAATTGCTAAATTTTCAATTGCTGTAATTGCAATATCTTCTTTGTATGCTTCATCAACATCACTGTGTGCAGTATTATACATTGCTTTTAATACTGAAGAGATACTAACAGCGATTTTTGAAGAGTCATTATATACAAAAGGGTTTAAACCAATTGAATTTGGATTATTTGGATCTATCATATTGTATTTGATTCCAAAATTATCACATACATTAGTCATATGACTAATTACTTCATAATCAGGAGCCATTAATGTAAGTCCAATATTTTTATAAGTAATTTCATTTCCCATTTTGCTTAAAATCATTTTTTTCATATAGTTTTCATATATTGTTTGTTTATTTTCTACAGGTGTTAGCATATTTAGATTAAAATTTTCATTCAAGTAATCATTATCATATGGAGCATTTAGAACTGCTATATGAGTTCTTAAAGCAGTAAATCCCATTTCTTTAGAAACTTCCTTAAAGAAATATTTTCTTTCTAAATCTCTAGCTATTAAAGGTTCATATATCATTGATGTTTTTCCAGAACCAGAACCACCACAGACAAATAATGATTGAAATCTAACAGATTCTGATATCGTAATTGATTTTCCTGTTTCAGAGTCATAACATAAATATACTTCACAGGTATAAGGACCAGTTCCTTCTTTTTTATTAGATAAGTTAATTCCTCCATAATCCCAAATTGAACGTGTTAAGTCTTTACTATCATTTACACCAAAGAATAACCATTTAAATAATGGGAATATAGTTGCAAGTGGTAAATATAATGAAATGCTAACCATAGCAGGAGTTACTAAATCTGAAAAATCTGTAATCAATTCTGCATAATTTGGAACAGATAATAACAGCAACCAAGCTCCCATATTTAGCCATTGAGTAAACATAGAAATAGCTATAATATATAATCCAATTATGTAGATATAAAACAATGTAACCTTTTTTGCTTTTGAAGTTGAAAACTTAGAAGCACCAGAAAACAAATAAGCAAATACAGGACATGCTAAAGCTATGGTATATTGTATAGGTCCCCAATATGAATATGAGACACCTGTAAATATCATAAGTAACATCTCAACAATTCTATCTACTGCGAGATATACAGTAACTAATGTTAATACATATGTCGCAAAGGTATTCCTATCTGTATTTAATATTTTCAAAAATTTGTCTATATATTTCATTTAAAAAATCCTTTCACTAAATTAAAATCATACATATATATTATCCTATAAATTCGGCAAAAAAACAAGTAGTTTAGCGAAAATAATAGTATTTTTTAGAAGAAAACATATTGTTTAGTCTTAATTTTAAATAGCAAATTAAAAACAGCATAGTAATTGTATAAAAAATCACATATAATTTAAGTGTAATGAATAAAATACATAATTTGGAATATAATAAAAATAAAAAATATAAAAGGTGGTATTTATGCAAGAAATTTATCTAAAAGAAAGTGAAATTTTAGGAAAAACAGAAATGGATAAAGAAAGAGAATTAATACGTACCATTATAAAAACAAGAGAAGAATTAAAATGTAATAATAGAAATTTTGAATATGCAAAAAGTGGTGAATTAGTAGATTATTATACCTATGAAATTAAGGCTAACCAAGCAAAGTTAGATTATTTAATAAAACTTGCAAAGACAAAAGGAATAAAAGTTGATATGATAAATGATAAGAAATTTTCAATATTAGAAGATGATGAAGAAGCAGTTTAAAGTAAAAGTAATATTTGTCCATTAATTAACATACAAATGGTAATAAGAAATTATTATCATTTTTTATTTGGAGTTGAGAGAAAATGGATATAAATATTATTACTTATTTAGCTTGCATATGTTTTATTTTTATATTTGGAAAAATATTTATTGTTCCGATAAAGAAAATATTAAAATTAGTTATTAATTCGATACTTGGAGGAATAACAATTTATATTATTAATTTTATTGGAGCATATTTAAATTTTCATATAGGGCTAAATTTTCTTACAAGTGTTTTAATTCGGATTATTAGGATTACCAGGAGTTGTATGCTTAATTGTTGTACGTCTTTTGGTTGGTTAAAAAAGAAAAAACTCCTAATTAAAGTTTTTTCTTTTTTAAATAATATTTGTAATATATTTTTTTACTATTCAACTGTAACTGATTTTGCCAAGTTTCTTGGTTTATCAACATCTAATCCTTTTTCCTTTGAGATATAGTATGATAACAACTGTAAAGGAATAACAGATAAGATAGGAGAAATAAGAGTATTTGTTTTAGGAATATGTATTACAACATCAAACATAGTATCATCAATATCTTGATTAGTAACAACTAGAGTTTTAGCACCTCTTGTTATAACTTCTTGTATATTGCTTACAGTTTTTTCAACTAGTGTTGGATCTGTCATAATACTAATAACAGTTATTCCATTTTCAATTAAAGCAATTGGACCATGTTTTAATTCCCCAGCAGGATAGCTATCTGCATGGATATATGATATTTCTTTTAATTTTAAAGCAGATTCTTTTGCGACTGTTTCATCAATTCCTCTACCTAAGAAAAATACATCTTTTTCTTGATATATATCATGTCCAAATTGTTTTATTTGATCTTTACAATTAAGAGTTTCTTCTATTTTTTTAGGCAATTCTAATATGTCCTTTTTTAGAGAAGACACAAGATTTTGTGAAGTTCCTAAAGTTTCTGCAAAATAAATAGCAAGTATTGCTAATAACATAACTTGAGATGTATATGCTTTTGTTGATGCTACTGCAATTTCTGGACCAGCGTGTGTATAAATTGAATAATCAGCTTCTCTAGTAATAGAACTTCCAATTACATTACTAATTGCTAAAGTTTTTGCCTTTTTTTCTTTTGATAGTTTTAATGCAGCTATAGTATCTGCAGTTTCTCCTGATTGAGAAATAAAAATGCATAATGTTTTATCATCAATAATTGGATTTCGATATCTAAATTCTGATGCTATATCTACTTGACAAGGAATATTACAAAGGTGCTCTATCATATTTTTTCCTGCTAATCCAGCATGCATTGCTGTACCACATGCAACAAAATAAATTTGATTTATACTCTCCAAATATTCTTTACTGAATTTTAATTCATCAAAATCACACTTAGAATTTTCATTTAATCTAGCGCCAATAGTTTCACGGATAGCAGTTGGTTGCTCGTAAATTTCTTTTAGCATATAATCTTCATATCCATCTTTTTCAGCACTAGATGCATTCCATTCGATTGTTTCTACTTTTTTGTCGATAGGATTTAAATTTTTGTCATAAAATTTAACATCATCTCTTGATAATAAAGCAAATTCAAGATCATTTAAAAGATAAAAATTTCTTGTAAATGAAAGAATCGCTGGAATATCAGAAGAAATGTAATTTTCATTTTCACCTTTTCCAATAACAAGAGGACTATCTTTTCTTATTACAATCATATTATCTGGATAATCTTTGCAGATAATTTCTAATGCAAAGCTTCCTTTTAAATCAGAACATGCACATTTCACAGCTCTTAAAAATTTTGATTCATCATTATTAGTATCTTTTTGATAATAATAATAAATCAAATTAGGTATAATTTCTGTATCTGTTTGAGAATAAAAAGTATATCCTTTATCTTCTAAAAATTTTCTTAATTCATTATAATTTTCAATAATTCCATTATGAACAACACTAAAGCTTTTAGAATTATCCATATGAGGATGAGAATTTTCTTTAGATGGTTTTCCGTGAGTTGCCCATCTTGTGTGAGCAATACCAATAGTTCCTTCCAAATCATCAATTCCTGGTATATTATATAGATTTTTAACTCTTCCTTTATCTTTCATAATAGAAAGTCCATTTTTTTCAATAGTTGAAATACCGGCTAGAGTCATAACCTCTATACTCTAGTCTTAAAAGCCCATTAATAAGGATGGGACTAGCCTTTTTTGTTCCTATGTAACCTACAATTCCACACATAGTAAAACCTCCTTAAAATAAAAATTGGAATTGAAATGATGCAAAAACAGCTTAAATATATTAATTTTTGTTACAATATTGCTATTGCTTTTTAGACTAATAATGTGACCTTAAGCTAAAGCCACTAGAGCATCCGCCGAAAAATTCGATAACTCTAGACCTCGTCAACATCAGCTAGTAAATCTAGGTAATGTTCAGGCGCTATATAAATAATTGTAAAACTCCTTTCTAATAAAATATCTTTTGCATTTATTTCAATATATGATATTATATTAACCTAAAAAACAAAATGTGGCAAGTACATTTAAATAAAAATTAAAAAAAATCTTTACTAAAAAAAAAATATAATATATAATTTTCGTAAAGAGGTGAGAAAAAATGAAAAAAATAGGAATTGTAGTAGCAATGCAAGAAGAACATGAAGCAATTAAAGCCATTATGACAGATATAGAAGTGAAACAAATATGGGATTTACGTTTCTTAGTGGGAAAAGTACAAGGAAAACAATGTGTTTTAGTACAAAGTGGGATAGGAAAAGTAAATGCTGCAAGAACAACGCAAGTAATGATAGACAATTTTGATATTAATTATGTAGTAAATTTAGGAGCAGCAGGATCAGTAAACAGTATGCTAAAAATAGGAGATATTGTAATAGGAGAACATGTAGTACAACATGACTTTGACATTACAGCATTTGGACATAGTAAAGGATACATAACAGGTATTGGAAATTATGTAGAATGTGATAGACAACTAGTTGATGAATTTGAAAATGTAATAAAAGGTATGCCAGAAATGAATTACAATATAAAATTGGGAGTAGTGGCAACTGGAGATATATTCTGCACAGAAATATATATGAAAGATAAAATAAGAGCAAAATTTGATGCAGATGTAGTGGATATGGAATGTGGAGCAATAGCTCAAGTATGTTATTTAGACAATATACCATTTATAGTAATCAGAAGTGTATCTGATACACCAAACGGAAAAAATGCATCAACATTTGATGAAAACTTAAAACTAGCATCAAAGAGATGTGCAAATATTTTAAAAGAATTTTTGGTATAGATAATAAAAAATATTAGAATTAATAATAAATAAGTTACTAAAAAACAAATTGTATAAACTTTAATGTTTTAGTATATAATTTATATAATTGAAAGGAGTGATTGTTTTGAGTGAAAAAACAAGAGTAGTTCAATATGGAACAGGAAAGATGAGTGTATATACAATGAGATATGTATATGAAAAGGGAGGAGAAATTGTAGGTGCAATAGATATAAACCCTTCTGTTATAGGTAAAGACATTGGGGAAATCATAGGAACAGAAAACAAAGGAATAAAGGTAGTATCAATCGAGGATGCAGAAAGCATGATAAAACAAACTAAACCAGATATTGTAATAGTAACAACTATGAGTTTGATTCGTGATGTAGAAGATGCATTAATGTTATGTGCTAGATTAGGAGTAAATGCTATTACAACATGTGAAGAAGCATTTTATCCAATAAATTCAAATCCAGTAATAACATCTAGAATAGATGAAATGGCAAAAAAGACAGGATGTACAATTACAGGAAGTGGATATCAAGATATATATTGGGGACAATTAATATCTAGTATAGCAGCATCAACACAAACAATAACTAAAATAAAAGGAAGTTCAAGCTATAATGTAGAAGACTATGGTATTGCATTAGCAAAGGCACATGGTGCAGGATTAACTTTAGAAGAATTTGATAAACAAGTAGCATCTGTAGATATGATATCACAAGAAGAGAGACAAGCAATGATAGACAAAGGAGAATACCTACCATCATATATGTGGAATGTAAATGGATGGCTATGTGATAAACTGGGATTAACAGTAAAATCACAAACTCAAAAAACAGTACCACAAACACATAAAGAAGATATATACTCTAGTACTTTACAAATGACAGTAAAAGCAGGAGATGCAACAGGAATGAGTGCTGTCGTTACAACACAGACAGAAGAAGGAATAACAATAGAAAGTGAATGTATAGGAAAAGTATATTCAAAAGATGACTTTGACAAAAATGAGTGGACTGTAATAGGAGAACCAGAAACAACATTAATAATAAATAGACCATCAACAGTAGAACTAACATGTGCAACAATAGTAAATAGAATACCAGATGTAATAAAATCAAAACCGGGATATGTACCAACAGAAGAAATGGGTGACTTACAATATAGAATGAAAATATAGGGGGACAGGACTTATTTTGTGCAATAATTATGTCGAATAGTGTAACTTGAAATTAAGTGGTTTTACAAATATTGTAAGGCTACTTGATTTTTACTCTTTTTTATGTTAAAATAGATATGTATTTGATAAAGAAAGAGGTGAGAACTTAAAGGAAACTTTAAGAGTAATATGGAAAAATCAAGTATAAAACAAGTAAGTAAAAAAGAAAAGATGATTGATATAAAAGGAATTTTAAAAGATCTTTTTGGAACTGAATCTATAAAAATTGTTGAACAAAATGATAGAGAACAAAAACAATGGGAGGCAGAAAATAAAGAAATTTTGGACAATGCTAAGGATGATATTCATAATTTAGAGATGCTGTTTAATTATCCTGATAAAAAGAAAAAGGGTGCAAAAAGAAAAGAGCAAATAAAAACTAATAATGCTAGTGTAAAAATAATAGACAAACAGAATGGCAACATAGAGGAGTTTAGAAAAAAAGAAGAAGAAAGAGAAATAGGATGAAATACAAGAAATTAAATTTTCTTGTATTTTTGTCTTGACAAATGGTAAAACTACAAGTATAATAAATATCGTTGATATGGCGAAGTAGCTCAGTTGGCTAGAGCATTCGGTTCATACCCGAAGGGTCATGTGTTCGAATCACATCTTCGCTACCAAACTTTATAAAAATAAAAAACGAGATATTTCATAAATGAATATCTCGTTTTTTGTATTGAATATAAAAAAGCTTCCCTACTTAACGAAAATAGGGAAGCTTAAAAAACTATTACAGTTTTTTAGAGGATCATGCAAGTGAACAGATTAACGTTACATTTGGAAAATCACCAACAATGATATGTTCCTTTGACAGAGTATCTTTATTTCTTTGAGGAAATGAAGGGTCTGACAAGAGCATCAGTGTTGCTGTAATTCCATTTTCGGAAATAAATTCCTTTGTTGTTTTTAAGTCATACGGTGGTTGCATTATATGTCCTCCTTTTTCTATTGATGATATATTGATTATAACACAACTTGACATAAAAATCAAATAAGATTTATAAAACCTAAAAAAGTTTCATAAAAAAAACAATAATAACTTTCATAAACTAAAAAACCACTTTCACAAAATAAAAGTAAGAATTTAGAAGAATAATGTTAAAATCTTATTAATCAATAAAAGAGGTGTAGAAATGATAGAAAAAATTTGTACCTTTTTAACTAATAGAATAAGAAAAGAAATGCCAGATATAGATGATGATAGGGCAGAAGTTATAAATTTTGGATTACAAAATTTAGTTGGAGAAGTCCCTAAGGTGTTTATAATGTTAGCAGTTGCTTATTTTTTGGGAGTTTTCGACTTGGCACTATTTACTTTTTTAGCATTATTTCCATATAAAGGTGCTTCTGGTGGAGTTCATTTAAAAACACATTTGGGATGCATCATGTTTACAACAACATTTTATTGCCTAATACCATTCGTTTCACAACATTTTATATTAGGGCAAGCAATGAAATACTTAATAATATTTTGTGTATGGGTATTTGGAATAATAATGATAAAACTTTATGTACCAGCTGATACGGAGAATGTGCCAATACTGGATAAAAAAGTTAGAAGAAAGAAACAAATAGTATCATATATTACGTTTTCAGTAGGAATGTTGATAGCTGCAATTGTAAATAATGACGTAATTTCAAATATATTAATATTAGCTAATTTATTTCAAACAATAACACTTACAAAATTTGTATATAGGTTAACTAATAATAAATATGGATACGAAGTATACAATAACGATACTTCAACAGAATTAGCTTAGTATAAAATATATACCGGTTATATTTTATATTATATAATTTTACCAAGGAGGGGGATTTTAATGTTAAAATTCTTAGCAAAAACAGCAGAAAAATATGCAAAAGCGACTAATACAGCTTGTGCTGTAATGTGGTTGTGGCATCAACCAAAAATGCCAAAATGCATGATAGAAAAAGACTAGTAATAGAAAGTATTGGCATTAATAGTTCGAATAAGTATTTTTGCCAATGATATAACTTAAATGTTATATTACATACAATCCTAAAAAGAGGACATACCAAAATGGATGTCCTCTTTTTCATAGAATTTTAATAGTAAATTTCCAACTGCTGTTTAAAGAATTTATTGTCTTTTGTTGTGAACAAATTAATATTATTGTTCTTTTTTATTAATTTACGAACTTCCCATAGACCAAGTCCAGTATGGTCATCTTTTCCAGAAACCCCTTTTTCAAAAATTATATCAGTGTTAACATCTTTATTAGAATAAGTATTTTCTATTGTTATTAATTGTCTTGAGTTCCTAAAGTCATCTCTAAAACTCAAATTTATTATTTTTTCTGTACTTTCTGAACTTGCTTCAATAGCATTATCTAATAAAATACCTAAAATTCTTGCAAATTCATAAACTTTCATATGTAATGTGCTTAAATCTAGTAGGAACGTAATGTTTACTTTTATATCTTCTCTTTCAGCTTCATAATATTTCTTAGTTAATAAATTATAAATACCATCATTATTTACAATATCAGGATTTAAGATATATAAATTATTGACTCTTTGACAATCATCTTCTAGTTGAGAATAATAATTTTTTAATCCTTCCATATCATTAGTTTTAATATAACCACCAATTGTAGTAACTATATTATCAAAATCATGTTTAAATCCTCTAACATTATCATGCAAAATACGTAATGTGTTGTTATACGCTTCAGCACTTTGCAGTTTCTTAGTAGTTAATGATAATTTTAGTGCTCTTGTTAGACTGTATATACTTATACTTAAATAAGCAAGTAAAGAAACAAAGCTTAATAATGTAATTATTAAAGGAAATGAATCAATAAAATAAAACATTAAGGTTGATTGAATTATTAAAGTTAAAATTCCTAAAAATAAATTCATAAATATTAAAATTTTATTTTTGGTATCTACATTATCAATTAAAGATAATTTTAAATCTCTATTTTTTAAAATTAATATAATTAGCATAACAATGGTATTACATTATGACTAATTCCAAAAATATAGAAATAGCAAAGGTTTCCAAAAAGCAATAATCTAAAATTATATATATATTATTAAAGATTTTACAGAAGTGTAAAGTCTTTTTTATTTTTGTTAGAAATGTAATAAATATATATATTATGTATAATAAATATACATATTTATTTATATTATTTCTATTATATATCAACTGTTTCACCGTTTTTAGAATTTAAAAGTTGGTAAAGGAGAAATAGTTATGATAGATAGTATAAATTTCAGAATAAACAATGTCAAGAATATTGATGTCAAGAAGTTAATTGATTTAGATATTGTTTATCACAAATTCAAATATAAAATAGGAAGATTTGGAAAGCCCAAAATGGTATATGGAAAAGCATTAGAAAACGAGAATGGAATAATAAGTACAGGAATTGAGTTTGAATATCAAAATGTTTTCTTCCAATATTATGATAGATTCAATTATGTACTCGTAATAGCAAATGCACATAAGGTTTTAGGCAAAACAGATATAAAGTTAAGTGATAGAGATAATTATATAATAAAAATAAAGAAAACAATAAAGAAAATATTTGACATAGAAGATTATCGATTAAATATTGATAGAATAGATTATTGTGTAGATTTAGAGATGACAAAAGAAGAAATCATAGAAAGAATAAAACTGTTATATAAACACAGAAACGAATATTGCAAAATGATTAGAATAAACGATTATGAAACATCAATATATCTAACATCGAAAAACGGTCAAAGAAGAATAAATATTTATGATAAATATGAGTGTGAGAAACAAAAGTATTTTAACAAATATTACAAAGAAAACGAAAGAACTGGAATATCATTAGCAGAATATAGAAGAAATCATATAGCATATTACGAATATTATTCAGATGTTTTCAGAATTGAAGTACAAAACACTAGAAAGCTATTACAAAATGAATCAATGACAATATTGAAAAGATATAATAAGGTTGATAAAACTGGTGTAATATTCAGAAATTATGATTATAAACTACCATCTAATCCAATTCTTGCAAACAAAATGACACTAAACATATATGGTTATTGGAACATAGATAGTATGAATGAATACTTCTTTGACTTTTTAGCAAAATACTTATACAAAGGAAGATACTACAAACTAAAACAAGCAAAGAAGTTGATAAAGAAATCAACAGAATATACAGATAGACAAAAGGAAGAACTAATAGAATTTATTATTGCAGTAAATAAATTTGGAATTTCAGATGTAATAGAAACAGAAAATAAAAACAAACATCAATTGTGGAATAGTGCAACAATTTATAAGTATATGCAAGACTTGAAAGAGATGGGAATAAACATCTATTTTGCAGATAACAACAAAGATTTTAATTTGAAGAATGCAAAAGAAATAATAGATAAAACAAATCACACAAATGATTGGAAATCAAAACTATATGAGTTCTTGAAATCAGTAACACTATATGGCAGAGATAATTTGCAAATAACAAATAATAAGCAACTAACTTATAATAACAAAACATCAAGACACAGATATTGGAAGAAGAATTTAGTGAAAAAATATATAGAAATGTTAGAAAGATTAGGTATAAACCCAATTACATTAGATAATGATTCTAATTTTGAAAGTTTAGAAAGTCTATACATATTAGCAAAAGAAAAAGCACAAAAGGTATATTTTGATATTGCAAGTCAAGATATACCTTTTCCCCAATTAGCACCAACATCGAATGTGGCAATAATAAGAGAAAGAAACAAATCGTACTTTTAAAACAAATTGAGTAAAATATTAATGAAGATATAAATATTATAAAAGGAGTGAAATATATGCACTTACTAGAAATAAGACAAACATTGTATGATACAGAAGTTCAAAGAGACATTTTAGACATAAACAAATTAGCACAAAGATTAAACGAGTTTTTAGAACAAACAGAAGATTTATCATATTGTGATTTTGCATATATTTCTGCACTTACTTCAAAAGCAAAAACATTATTGTATAAAGCATATACAATCTTTAATATTGAGAATAAGGAGGTTAAAAGAGATGTTAAGTAATAAGCAAATTTCCAAAACAGATAAATCAAGAAAAATACTACACGAGAGTTTAGGTAATTATGATAGGTTAGACATTGTAGACTCATTGAATTATGAAATCGAAATCATAAATAATTTGATAGCAAATATTCAAGAATTTGAAACAGATGAAGTAACAAGTCATTATGTATTTGATTTAGTTGATTTGAGCCAATATATGCTACAAATGGTAAAACACATATTTTTAAATTTAGATGAAGAATTATAAAAGGTGGTGTGAAAAATGACAAAGTTAGAACCGATAGAACTACAAGAGATTGAATTGAATGAGATTATTTGTTACTCAAAGAAACAGAATAGCCCTCTAATTACGGTATTAGATGAGTTAACAGCAAGTCAGTTTAACTATGTAGTTGCATACGCAGATTTGTTAAAACTTGTATATTTTATGATAAAAGATACTAAAAAGATAGCATTTCTGGGTAATGCCTACATCATTTTAAAAATGGCAAAAAATATGCAAGTACGAGCACAAGTTATGTATTATTATACTCCAACACATAAAAGTGTCTTAAAATCGAATCTCACACCGAAGAATAATAGAAGTTCTTATGTTGTAAAAGCTTATGACCAAAACGGAAACAAAACAAAAGCATTCATAGATACAAATATACAGAGTGTTAGTTGTGATAATTTAGACAAATATGAGTATCACGATTTTAAATACAATGTTGTTCCCCGAAACTATAACAATAACAAAATAGATATTAAAGAGATTATGAAATTGAGAAAAGAATATTTATCAACAGATTATTAGTATTGTGAAAATATCTAATACTAAAAATACTTGACAAAATTTAAAACTTATAACATTTTTTCATATTAGAAATGGTGCATTTGAAAATATCAATGTATCATAATTACCAAATGGTATATGTGAAAATATCAATAGCACCATATAAAAAGGCTTGACAAAATATTAAACTTATAATACTTTTTAGAATCTTTTAGAAGTTGATTGACTAATATCTGAATGTTGTATATACTAGCAGTATCAAGCATTATAGCGTTTTTACACTATAAGAGAAGAAAGGTGGTGTTAGTATATATGAAACATAGTAACGGAGAAGAAATATTGAAACATTTTGATAGTATATTTGAAACAGATGTATTAAACGAAGTTGATTTGAATGATAATAAACTAGATTTCTTGAAGAAACTATTTTTATATTTTGAAGATGACATTTACAAACCTAGTCCCAAATACGAGAAAATAAGGTATAAGTATATTAGAACTGGTGAAAAACTTGAAGAAACATTTACAGAAGAACAACAGAAACTATTTGAAAAATATTTTGAACTAGGAAATCAACTAGCCTTTGAAGAAGAAATGCAGTTATTCTGCTTTGGGTATATAATAGCAAAGAAACTAGATATTTAAAGTTTAAATAGTATATTCCCCCATTATTCACATTTTGATTGCCGTCAAAATCGATTTCTAGGCATTTTAATTTACAAAGTCAATAACTTATATACCATAAATTTTATACATTATACATAATTTAATAGAAAATGAAGATAATAAAAGGGTAAGCAAAGCTTACTCTTTTAAACGATTCGTTTTTCATATACAAATGCTTCAATAAATGATAATGCAAAAAATATTATAATTTCATAAGTCAAAGTATATTGCATTGCAGTTGCAATTGATTGATATAATATAACATTCTGAATGCCTAAAATACCAGTTATTGCAAAAGCAATAGTAATATTTATAATTGAGAAAACAATAATTCCGATTAGTTCTTTTAGTTCATTTTTAGTCATAATCTCACCCCTATTCCTATTACATATTATATCAAGATTCCTATTGCTTTACAAGTAGTACGCAACAGCATATTATCACAGAAGTAGTACATATTATACAATACTCTAAAAGGAGTGATAATAAATGGAAAGCAAGAACAATGACATAAACGAAATTATGCAAGAATTAGAATTTGGAGAAATCAATATAAAATTAGATGCCCTTTTGAATGCAAGGAACATATCGATTTATGAGTTAAGTACAAAGTCAAATATCAGATTTCAAACAATAAAAGGGTTACGAGAAAATAAATCAACAAGAATAAACTTTAATGTTTTAGCAAAATTATGTTACACTTTGAACTGTAAAGTCGAAGATTTAATAGAATATAAAGAGATAAAATAGTAGATATTATTGTTCTACTATTTTATTTTGCTCTTATATTACTTCCAGAGTACTACTTGAAAAATAACAATGTTTATGATAGAATATTGTCAAAATATGTCGAATGAAATCAGTAAGCATTTAACAAATGATAAGACATTTACGAAAAGGGGTGAATTAAATGGGGGTTGTTGAAGATTTAGAAAAGTTAAAACAATTAAAAGACAATGGAGCAATAACAGAATCGGAGTTTGAAAGTGAAAAGTCAAAGATACTAAACGGAAGTATTAACAACAATAACAATGTAAGCAATACCGAAAAAGGCAAAACACAAGCCATTATTGGTTTGATTTTAGGTCTTGTTTCAATTGTTGCATGGTATATTCCTTTATTAGGTTTTCCAATTACTATTTGTGGTGTTATATTTAGTGCAATCGGTATGAAGTCTCAAACCAATAAAGGCAAAGCAATAGCAGGACTAACATTGTCAATTATCTTTCTAATAGTAACAATAATAAATAGTGTTTTAGGTGCGATATTAGCAACTAATCTATATTATTATTTTTAGGAGAGCGAGATATGGAAAATAAGTACAATGAATTAGAAAGATTGAATAATTTGAGAATGAACGGAACTATATCAGAAACAGAATTTGAAGTACAGAAATACAGAATATTAAATACAACAACAGACAATAAATGCACGAAGAATAAGTCAAAGATATTATTTATTATTTCTGGTATTGGAGCAGTAATAAGTATTTTGGTAGGAGTGATTTTATATATGTGGCAAGATACATTATGGTATGATTTTTGGATTGAGAATAACAAGAATATGTCAGCAGTAAATACAATATCGAATATGTTAATTGGTATTTTAGTATTGTTTGGTGTATCTACTATTGTTTTGTTAATATTAGCAGTTATATTTAAGATAAAAGAAAAAGGAGGAGTCAAAATTGTCGATTAAGATTAAAAAGAATGCAATTAAAATTGTAGTAATAGTTATATTAGTAATAATATTCATAGTAGGTGGAATATTTTTATCACAATTTATATCAACTGATAGAAAAATAAATGTAGCAGAAAATAACCTTGAACAAATAAAGGTGGAAGAATTAGAAGAAAAGATAATAAAAGAATTAGAGAATAGTGAATTAAATATCAATACATCAAATGGAAATCAAGTTGTTATGACGCAATTTACAGATAACAATGATGGTTTTGTAACAGCAATAATAATGGCAGTAAATAGAAATAATATATACAATGGTGATGGTCTTTCTATTCCTTGTTTTAAAATCGAAAGTGATGAAAATGGTAATTTTAAAAATATAACTTATTTAGAGAATGGCGATTTAGAAGATGTTGTTGCAGAGGCAGTAAGTAAAGTATTTAAAAGAGATTATAATGTTGATATAATAATTGATGGAAATAGTAGATATAATAGTAATTTTAGAAGAGTAGCAGATACACAAGAAGTTGAAACAACAAGCGATAATTTTTGGAATATAATCTACAAAAGAATTACAGATAAAGAGCCATTTGAAACTACTTTATATACTATAACATTTGGTTTAGATACAAAGTAGTTATATTATAAAAAAATTACCTTGTGGGTTTAAGTAATAAACTTATATTAGCTCAATCGTAAAAATGTCTTAAAATCGATTTTAACGCGAGCTATTATGTGAATTATTAAAAGAAAATGCCAACTTAAAGCATTTTCTTTTAATATTTATTGAGTATTTACTAAACGATATAAACTCGTTTTAGATATGCCAGTTGCTGTAATAATTTCATTTATAGAATAGTTATTTGAATTATACATATTTAATATTGTTTCTTTCTTTTCTTGGAACTTGTTAGGTCGCCCAAGTCTCTTGCCCCTTGATTTTGCAGAAGCCAGACCTTCTTTTGTCCTTTGGGCAGTCAAATCTCTCTCAAACTGTGAAAGTCCAGCGAAAATAGTAAACAATAATTTTCCTTGTGGTGTGGTGGTATCGAGCCAACTTTCTTTTAAACTTTTAATGCCAGCCCCCTTACTTTCTATGATTTCAACTATTTCAAATAAATCTTTTGTTGAACGAGATAGTCTAGTTAAATCAGTAACAACTACTATATCATTTGGTCTCAACTGTTCTAGCATTTTGTCAAGTTCTACTCTTTCCCTTTTAGTTCCAGTAACTTTCTCTTCAAATATTTTCTCTACACCATATTCATTTAGTAAATCAGTTTGTCTGTCTAACTTTTGATTTTGTGTTGAGACTCTTTTATAACCAATTTTCATATTAAAACCTCCTACATTACTAGCAGAGTACCATAAAGCAGTTTTAAAAGTCAAGCATTACGGTACTAATTTTTGAAACTTTCTTCAAATGTTATAATTAAGCCATTAGTTGTTGAAATACAAGTGTTTCAATCGATTCGGAGATTAAAGTGTTATAGTATCAATTTTAAAGTCCCATAAATGACCGTTATTGGTACACTAATTTAAAACAGAGTAATATTAGGTTTTATAGAATCGAATGTTTCTTTTAAAGCCGTTTCTAGTAATTTATCTATAACACTATGTAATTCGTTTTTAGAACTTGTAAGCATATTATCTATTCTTTTGGATTTCAAAATCTCATCAAAAGTCATATCTATATTATTATTTCCAAGGGATTTTGTTTTGTTAGCATTTATTTCTAATGATAATTTAGTAAAGTTTTCTTTGAAATTTTGTATAAATCTTGTATCATATACAATAGAACACACTAGTAGATTTAATACTTTTTGGTTAAATATTTCTATAAAACTTTTAGAACCTATATTCATTGGTACTTTACTTTCAAGCAATAAATTCAGTATAGCATTATAATCTTTCTTGTCTATATCTTTCGGTTTTTTATCAGTTGATAATATACTTTTATGTGTTTTATAGGTTTTAAATAAATCAGCTATTTCACTAGATATACCCAATTTATCAAGTATTTCCTTTTCAAATAAGTTTTCACCACTATTGTTACAGAAATAATCCAATGTAACCCCTAATGTATTTGAAATGGCAATTAGCACATCTATTGGTGGTTTAGTAGTAGTAGCATTTAAAATCCCCTTTAATTGACCAATACCTACATCTGCAATTTCAGCAAACTTTTCTTGTGATATATGTTTATCATTCATATAAGCATATATTAAATCTGCTCTAAAACTTTTATTTTCAGTATGATTATGTTTTTTAGTTTGTGGCACAAACTTTTCCCCCTTTTTATTTTTTATATTTATTGCTATATGGTTGCAATCGAGCTGGAATATTTAGAATGTACATATTAAAATTATATCAAGTCTAGACCAAAAATATTTTATAAAAGCACAAGACTAAAAGCACACAGCACCAATCACATTAGGATTGTATCATAATATAGTAGATATAGCAACTTTTAGTAAGTGTTAAAACATTTTAAAAGCAAGTGGTTGATTAGCACATTGAAAAGTGAATAGTAGAGTTTAAAGAATGTAAAATCAATCAAACAAGCAAAATAATAGAAATTTAGATTTTAAAATAGCATAGGTGGTGATATGTTTATGACAAATGAATATAAAATAAATGAAGAGTTTGCAGAAGACTCAAAGACATTAGAAGAAATACTAGAAGAAGTATTTATTTCATATTTAAGTGAAAAAGCAGAAAAGGGGAGTTGAAAAACTACCCTTTATATATTATAATCATATCTAGGAAACCTCTTGTTATTTTAGAGAGAGAGGTAAATTATGATAACAATTTTAAATCCAGAAAAATATGTAGCGGGGTTGTATGAGAGATTATCAAACGAGAACATCAATATTATAAATGGTAAGAGTGAAACGGAAAGTGGCAGTATAAGTACGCAGAAAATGATACTTGAAGATTTTTGCAACGAACAAGGAATAGTAAATTTTCAACACTATACAGATGACGGTGTAAGTGGTGCAACATTTAATAGACCCGATTTTAAGCGTATGATAAAAGACATTGAAGATAAAAAGCTTAATCTAATAGTTGTGAAAGACTTATCAAGATTTGGGAGAGCATCAAATGTTTCAAATTATTTAGACGAGTATTTTCCAGAAAAGGGTGTAAGGTTTATAGCAATAAATGACGAAATAGACACAGGAGACCCAATAAGTTTTGAAATGGCACAAGATATGGCACATTTTAAAACATTCTTTAATGAATTCTTTTTAAGAGATACATCAAAGAAAATAAGGAAAGGAAAGCAAGCAAGAGCAAGAGATGGTAAAGTGATGGCAACATATTCTACATACGGTTACAAGAAAGACCCAAACGACAAAAACCATTATATAGTGGACGAAGAAACTGCACCGATTGTACAAAGAATATTTGCATTAGCCAAAACGGGTATGACACCAACTGCAATAGGAAAAATACTAACAGATGAAAAGGTAACAGTACCAAGCGAAAGCGTTGGAAATGTACATACAAGAAAAGGTGAAATCAAAAGGGGCTGGAATAGGAATACAGTTGTTAAAATCTTACAAAATGTTACATATTTAGGTTGGGTTTCAAATGGCAATGTTAAAAAAGCAAGTTATAAAAGCAAGAAAATGTTAATAATGCCAAAAGAAAACAGAATAATAAAGAAAGGTATGCACGAGCCATTAGTAGACGAAAAGACTTTTAACATAGTACAAGATATGATTAAAAGTCGAACTGGTGTAAGAACTAAATCACACGATTGGTTACTCAAAGGGTTAATATGTTGTAAGGAATGTGGAAAGAAATTAAGTATAGTGCCACAGAAAAAGAACAACAAAACAACTTACTATTTAAGATGTAATACTTACGCAGGTAATACACAACTAAATTTATGTACACCACATAGCAACAATCTGGAAAAAGTAACAAAAGTTGTTTTAGAACAAATCAGAAAAAGATGTATAGACTTTTTAAATGAAGAAAAGTATCAAAGACTTGCAATCAAATCACAAAACAAAATACAAAATAACAGATTCAGTGTTCAAAATCAAATACTTGTTGAAGAAAAAAAAATACAAAATATCAATAACATTATAGACAATTTATATAAATCAAAATGTTTAGGTAATATCGAAGAAGAAGATTATTCAAGAATGTATAGAAACTACATTGAAGAAAGAAAGGCATCATCACAAAGAATTGAAAATTTAAAAAATCAAGCAGAAAAAAAAGAAGCAAGTGTAGATATGAATGAAATTGTAAAAGAGTTTGTTAGTTTTAAAGAAGTAACAAGAGAAATGTTAGTGTCATTAGTTGATAGAATAGAAATATCACAAGATAAAGAAATTACAATATATTATAAGTTTAGTATCTTAAATATTGCAGAATTACAAGACCAACAACCAGAAGAAAGTATATTAAAAGTTGTTGGCTAAAAATTAGTCGTAAAATAATATCATAACTATAATGTACATACTAAAAAGGTAGCCTAATCTATATATAGGAATTGAAGATAGTTGTTCTGATGATATATGTAATATTGTCATATATGTGTTTGCAACTAAAAAACCTACTATTCCAAAAGTTATAGCAGAAGAAACAGATGCGATAATTGCATTAAGTATTGACAGCTTAAATATAAATGAGATAAAAAATAACATCATGAAATAGTTAAAAAATATATTAAATGGCTCAGGGATAATAAATCTAGTTACAAAGCTAACTACACTCATTAGAATGACATATAGCAGTTTTTGTTTATTATTAGATTTTATTTTTAAAATACTTAGAAACAATAACATTGTAAAGAGGTTTTCAATAATACTACCAATTGTTAGAATTATATTTATTAAACCTTCATCCGGAGTGCTAATAGCCATCCATATATTATTCAAAATTTCCATAATCTTTTAAAACCTCCATTAAATCTACTTTATATTTCGGACCAATTTCACAAGTGCTGTTATCTTTAAAAGTTATTGTTCCAGAAACAGGTTCAACATCCTTAATTTGAGATATATTTGCTATACAAGATTTATGACATCTTTTGTAATTTGTCGGTAACTTGTCCTGAAATTTATTAAAAGAGCTATATGTATCATAATCACGAGTAGGCGTATGAAAGACAAGTTTCATTCCATCTCTTTTAATATATTGAACTTCAGACTCATCAATAATTGTATTTTTATTATCAATTTTAATATATTTTTTGGGTGAGCCATTTACATCTTCAAATAATCTTTTTACAGTTTCTTCTAATCTATCATATGTTAAGGGTTTTGCTAAATAATCAAAAGTTTTAAACTTATATGCAACCATAGCATATTCTAAATGTCCAGTAGTGAAAATTATATATGAATTTTTATTAATTTTCCTTATAGCTTCTGCAAGTTCCAAACCACTCTTGTTTGATTTTAAATTGATATCTAACATAATAACATCAAGTTTATTATTACTCACATAATCTAACATATCTTTAGTGTTATCAGATTTAAAAGATACAGTTGCATCAAAATTGTTTTTAGTAAAAATATTTTCAAGCATCTTTTCTAATTTATCTAAAATATTTATATTATCATCACATATAGCAAAATTTAACATATAATTATCCCTTCTTTTATTAACTGGTACAAAAAACAAGAAAACAAGGTTTGACAACAATAAGGCCATTACCTTAATTTTCCAGTAATAATAACAATATAATCCAAAATATGTATATTGTCAATAGAAATTTACAAAATTATCCAAATGATAAAGGTAATAGTTTTAGTTAGCTAAAGAACCAGAAATATTGATACTATAAAAGCAATAAGAAAAACACAATATTTAATAAAAAGAGAACATGTCAAACCTTTAATTGCAAAAAGTAATAATTTAACAATAAATTCATAAAATTAAGAAAAGAACAGGAGCTGATTTTTAATGAAAAAAAGAATAAAAAGAATAATAATATTAGTTTTGCTAATATCAATATTTTCTTTAAGTGTGATATCAGAAAACAAAACAAAAGATAATACAAAACAAACAAATGCACAAACATTAAGTAATCAAAAAATAGGATGGGGAATAAAAAGAAATGATAATCATGAACAACCTGATTTGGGTAAAAAGAATTTAGAACTATTAACACAGGGAGAAGGAATAGCATTAGGTAACAAGGATAAGAAATATGTATATTTAACATTTGATGAAGGATATGAGGCAGGATATACAGAGAAGATATTAGCAACATTGAAGGAAAACCAAGTAAATGCTACCTTTTTTATAACAGCACATTATTTAAATACACAACCTGATCTAGTAAAACAAATGATAGAAGAAGGTCATATTGTAGGAAATCAATTTCCAATATCCTTAATGTAACCGATCACTAAAAAATTCTACATTTAAATAAATATATATTATATGTAGAGAAATTTATAGTGTGAATTATGAAATTGAAGTAAAAATTTAAAATAAAAATCTTGTATAATTTTTATTTTATATGTTATAATTCTTACTGGAAAAATTATAATACATAGATATGGAGATGATTTAATTTGTCAAATTTAACAAAAAATGCTTTGGAAAATTCATTAAAAAAAATGCTTTTAAAAAAGAAAGTAAATAAAATTACAGTAGAAGATTTAACAAATGACTGTGGAATAAATAGAATGACGTTTTATTATCATTTTCATGATATCTATGATTTAATTGAATGGTCTTGTTTAGAAGATGCAAAAAAGGCAATCAAAGGGAAAAAGACATATGATACATGGCAAGAAGGGTGCTACCAAATTTTTGAAGCAGTCTTAGAAAATAAACCATTTATTATGAATGTGTATAAAAATGTTAGTAGAGAACATATAGAAAAATTCTTAAATGAATTAACTTATAACTTAATGATGAGCGTTATTAATGAAAAATCGAAAGATATAGAAGTAAGAGAAGAAGATAAAGAATTTATTGCTAATTTTTATAAAAATGCTTTTGTAGGATTAATGCTAGATTGGATAGGAGATGACATGAAAGAAGATCCAAAAAGAATAATAAAGAAATTATCAATATTAGTTCATGGCAATATAGTAGAGGCATTAGATCAATTTAATAAAGAAGATAAATAAAAAATGATATTACATCAATTTTGGCTATATGATAAAAAAATTATCATATGGCTTTTTTTGTTTATTGAAAAAAATAATATCGAATGGTAACAATTATATTGTAATAATTATAGGAGGTAAAAATTATGTATTATTCAAGTGGAAATTATGAGGCTTTTGCAAAAGCAGAAAAGCCAGAAGGAATTGAAAGAAAGAAGGCTTATATTGTTGGAACTGGACTTGCTGGGCTATCAGCAGCTTGTTTTCTAGTTCGTGATGCTCAAATGCCAGGAGAAAATATAACATTATTTGAGCATTTACCATTACCAGGAGGTTCTTGTGATGGAATATTTGATAAAAATAGAGGATATATCATGCGTGGTGGTCGTGAAATGGATAACCATTTTGAATGTATGTGGGATTTATTCCGTTCTATTCCATCAATAGACAATCCAGGAGAGACAATTTTTTCAGAATATTATAAATTAAATAAAGAAGATCCAAATTATTCTTTATGTCGTGTAACAGAAAAACAAGGTCAAGATGCTCATACAGATAAAAAATATGGAATGAATCCAAAAGCAACAGAGCAATTGTTAAAATTATTCATGTCAACAGATGAAGAATTAGGAGATAAAACAATTGATGATATTTTTGACGAGGATTTTTATAAAACTAATTTTTGGATTTATTGGCAAACTATGTTTGCATTTGAAAAATGGCATAGTGCATTAGAAATGAAATTATACTTACAAAGATATATACATCATATTGATGGACTACCAGATTTAAGTGCATTAAGATTTACAAGATATAATCAATATGAATCAATGATTCTTCCAATGGTTAAATATTTGGAAGAAAGAGGTGTAAAAGTCGAATATGATACTACAGTTAAAAATATAGAATGTAATTGTAATGATGAAAGAAAAGTAGCAAAAGTTATTTATTATACTCAAGGAGGAGAAGATAAAAAAATAGATTTAACAGAAGATGATTTAGTATTCGTTACAAATGGTTGCCAAGGAGACAATTCAGCATATGGAGATCAAACACATGCACCAGAATTGAAAATAAAAAATGGTGAAGGACCTTCAATTGAATTATGGAAAAACATGGCAAAACAAGATAAAGCTTTTGGAAATCCAGATAAATTCTTTAAAGATATAAAAGAAACAAGTTGGGAATCATGGACAGTTCAAACATCTAACAAGGAAATATTAGAAGCAATCAAAAAAATATGTCATCGTGATCCACTTTCAGGTAAAGTTGTAACAGGAGGAATTGTAACTTGTAAAGATTCTTCTTGGTTAATAAGTTGGACAATAAACCGTCAAGGACAATTTAGAGAACAATCTAAAAATGACTGTCTAATTTGGATTTATGGATTAAATTGTTGGGAAGATAAAGGTGACTTCATTGACAAACCAATGTATCAATGTACAGGAATAGAACTTGCAGCAGAATGGTTATATCATATAGGTATTCCAAAAGATAAAATAATGGAATTAGCAAAAAATGAATGTAATACAACACCTTGTATGATGCCATATGTAACATCATTCTTTGAACCAAGAAAATACGGAGATAGACCTTTAGTTGTTCCAAATGGATCTGTAAACTTAGCATTTATGGGACAATATGCTGAAACTCCAAGAGATACAGTATTTACAACAGAATATTCAATTCGTACAGCAATGGAAGCAGTATATACATTATGTAATATAGACCGTGGGGTACCTGAAGTTTGGGGTAGTGTATATGATGTAAGAGATTTAATTAGTGCAACAGTAAAATTAAATGATGGTAAAAAACTTACAGAAATGGATTTACCATTAAAACAAAGAATAGCACTAAAAGAAGGCTTAAAGAAAATAAAAGATACAGAAATTGAGAAATTATTAAAAAAATGTGGAGCAATTTAGAAGAAATAAAAAAATAGCTTAGGATTAAATTCCTAAGTTATTTTTTTTTGGCTTGACTCATAGTATTAAAAAGAATGGAGGAAAGCTAATGGAAAATCCAATAAAAAATGTTTATATATCATATGGAGAAGAAAATTTAAAAGATATACTTGAGGAAGTGCTAAGAAATATTTTTATCAATGAATTAGATTAGTAAAAAGAAGGTTGAACTTAATGATTAGAGAAAAATATAAGGTTGCAAAATACATGAGATTATCACGAGAAGATGGAGATGACAGAGAAAGTGAAAGTATTGAAAATCAAAGAGATATTATAGATACTTTTATTTCAGAACATGAAGATTTAGAAGTAGCCAAAGAATATGTAGATGATGGTTACACTGGTACGAATTTTAACAGACCTGGTTTTGAGAAAATGTTGGAAGATATAGAAAAAGAAAGAATTGATTGTATTATAACCAAAGATTTATCAAGATTTGGTAGAGATCATATTGATACAGGTTATTATCTTGAAAGATATTTTCCTACAAAGTCGATAAGATATATTGCAATTGGAGATAATGTGGACACATTAAAGATGGATGGACTTCAGTTTTTAACATTTAAATTAAGTTTTAATGATTATTATGCTCAGGATATTTCAAACAAAATTAAAAGTGTAAAACAAAGAAAGATAGAAAAAGGAGAATTTCAAGGAGGAATTGCTCCATATGGATATAAAAAGGATAAAATCATAAAAAATCATTTAATTATTGATGAATATGCTTCGGAAATTGTCAAAGATATATTTGATATGTATGTAAATAAAGGTATGTCTCCAAATAAAATTGCTGATCAATTAAATAAAAGAGAAATAATTGCTCCAAGTATATATTTAGAAATACCAACATTTATGAAAAGGAAAAGTAAGAATAAAGATGGGAAGTATATATGGCTCAGAACACAAATTGGAAAAATATTAAAAAATGAAGTGTATATAGGAAATGTTGTTGGAAGAAAGACACAAAAAATAAGTCATAAAATTGATAAAGTAAAAACAAATAAACCAGAAGATTATATTATAGTAGAAAATATGCATGAGCCAATAATAGATTTAGAAACATGGAATAAAGCACAAGAAAAAATTAAAAATAAGCATGTATCAAGAATTAGAAAATATGATCATCCACTAAAGGGGTTAATCTTTTGTAGGGAATGTGGAGGAGTAGCGACTTTAAGATGTAGGAGTGAAAAAAGAAAATCAGGTAAAGAGTGGAAGATAGAGTACTTTATTTGCTCAAATAAAAATTCGAATAAAAATGATTGTAATTGTAGACAATTAAGAACTATATATATAGAAGAAAAGGTAAAAGAAAAGATAAAAGAAGAATTAATAAAAATTAATATTTCAGAAGAGGAACTTAAAAAAATATATAAGCAATCAAAATCAAAAGATGAAAGCAAAAAAGAAAAATTAAATAAAAAGATAGAAAGAAACAATAGATATTTAAATTCGATTGAATTGATGTTAGAAGAAATATATAAAGATAAGGTAAGTAAGACCATTCAAATAGAAGATTTTGAAATGATTTATAAAAAGAAAATAAAAGAAAGAAAGAAAATATTAGAGGAAAATAAAGAAATTAATTTGGAAATAGATAGAATGAATAAAAAAGCACAAGAGGTAAATAACAATAAATTAATTTATTGTATGAAAAATACTTTGGAGTTAAAAAATATAAATAAACAAATATATGAAAGGTTTATTGAGAAAATAGAATTTGACAATAACAGAAATTTGTATATTAAATTTAAATTTTCTAAACCAGTTTAAAAAGCACTAATACTGTTAAGTATTGGTTATAAAACTATACATACTGGACTTAAGGTATCATAAATACATACAGTAAACCATAAAAGTATGCCAGATTTAACAGAAGAACAAATAAGAAAAGAAATAATGGAATTGCATCAGACAATATATGAGAAATTTAATTATGAGATGAAATATATAAGACCACCAAAAGGTGAATATAGCCAAAAAACACTTCAAGTTACAAAATCATTAGGATATAAAACAGTTATGTGGTCATTTGCATATGAAGATTGGAATGAAAATAAACAACCTGATGAACAAAATGCAAAGAAAAAAATATTAGAAAATTTGCACAATGGAGAAATAATGCTTTTACATGGAAATTCAAAAACCAATACAAATTTATTAGATAGTATTATTAAAGAATCAAAAAATATGGGTTATGAATTTAAATCTTTAGATGAATTTGAAAAATAATCTGAAAGGATAAAGAATATGAAGAAAAATAATTATAATAGAATTGATAAAATGTTAGAACTGCCGAAAGAAGTTTGCTCAAATGTACCTAAAATTATAATTACTGGATTTGACGAGATAATAATTGAAAATTTTAAAGGTATATTAGAATATGAAGAGTTTTTTGTAAGAATAAGCACATATATTGGTGTAATAAATATAAATGGATATGGACTAAATTTGGAAAATATGACAGACGATGATATTAAGGTAAAGGGAAAAATTGAGAGTTTGGACATTGAAAGAACTGTAGAAGAAAATTAAAGGAGATAAGAATGTTTATAAAAATTTGGTTAAGTTATATATTAGGATATTTAAAAATATCAATAGAAGGATATTATATAGAAAGATTTATTAATATTTGTAAAAATGACAAAATAACAATATGGAATTTAAAGAGAAATAAAAATATTAAACTTACATTAAATATAAGAACAAGTGAATTTAAAAAAATCTGTAAAATTGCCAGAAAAACTAAATGTAAAGTAAAAATTGAAAATAAAAAAGGTTTACCATTTTTATTACATAAATATAAAAAGAGAAAAATATTTATAGTTCTTTTATTAATTTTAATTATATTAATTGGATTATCCTCAAATTTTGTATGGAATGTGGATATTGTTGAAGAAAACAACCAGGTTTTAGAAAATATATCTTATGATATAGAAAATGCTGGATTAAAAACAGGAATTCCAAAGGCAAAAGTAAATACAAAGGAAATTATTAATAAAATAAGATTAGAAAGAAAAGATGTTGCTTGGGTAGGGATAGAGCTTAAAGGAACAAATGCAATTGTAAAACTAGTAAAAGCAGATGCAAAACCGGACATAATAAATGAAAATGAATTTTGCAATATTATATCAAATAAAGAAGGAGTAATTACAAAAATAAATAGTCAGACAGGGACTGCAAATGTTAAAGTAGGTGATACTGTTAAAGTAAATGATGTATTAATTAATGGTTGGATGGAAGGAAAATTTACAGGAATTAGATATGTACATGCAAAAGGAGAAATAGAAGCTAAAGTATGGTATACCAAAAATAAGAAAATTTACTACAATACTACGCAAACACAAGAAACAGGAAATGTGGAGAAGAAGTATGGCTTGAAAATTAATAATTTTAAAATAAATTTTTCAAAAAGGGTTTCAAAATTTCAAATTTATGATACAATAGAAACGGAAAATAAATTTAAGCTGTTTTCGGACTTTTATTTGCCAATTTCAATATTAAAAACAACAAATAAAGAACTAGAAAATACACAAAAAAGTTATGATTTAGAACAAGCGAAAAATATAGGGATAGAAGAGTTACAAGAAGAACTGGATAAAGAAATTGAAAATAAAGATAAAATTGTAAATAAAAATATTAACACATATGAAGATGAGGATGGAGTTAATGTTTATGTTACATATGAAGTTCTAGAAAACATAGGGACTAATGAAAAAATTGTATTTTGAAGGGATGATATAAATGGAAGAAAGAAGCCTTAGAATTACTGGAGCTAATACTACATTTTTTAATAAAATAACAAATGCGCTAACAAAAATGCTAACACCTACAAAAATTGGAATTAATGGAATGTTAATCTCTATGAAAAGAAATGCAGTTATAAAAGCATTTGAAAATTATAATGAAGATAACAATTATGAAAAAGAATCACTAGAAAAAAAGTATGATGCAGCATATGAAGCATATTTAGACTCTTTGGATAAATATGTAATGGATTCAATTTATAAAAAAGTTAAAAATGGAATTGCATCTGAATTTGAAAAAAATGCTATGTCAAAATACTATGAAGTAACAAGTCTAAAAGAAAGTGAATATATAGAATACAAATATAGAAAACAAAAATATCTAATAGAACTTGACTATGAAGGGATAAAGGTAGGTACAAAAGACAAGTTAAAGGCTAAGTATCAAAGTTTCTACATAACAAAAATGGATTCTTTATATAAGTCAATATTAAAAAATTATTCTATAAAAGTAGCAGATACAACAAATGTTTATGACTCTACAAAAGAATGGATTTATATTAAAATTTTCCACACATTAGAAGAATATATAGAAAATATATTATCATTAAAAATAGAACTTAATTATGATGAAAATTTAAAAGATATTATATCTGAATATGAAAAATATGAAACATATACAGTTGGAAAATTGGATACAAAAGATAATATTGAAAAAAATATGATTTTATTAGGAATTAGCAGAAAATTATTTACACATAGTTTACCATTAATTGTAGCAGAACAATGTTATGAAAAATTGTTAAAAGATGCTAGAACTTTAGTGCAAGATACAAAAATTGCAACTAAAAGAGAAAAAGCATATTCAATGTTAATTAATTTAATTGAAGATTATAATATAAAATTATTATCTACAAAAGTATATTGGGAAACTCCAAAACAAAGAGAAGAATATAAAAAATTCTGGGAGAAATATAAAGAAATTTCTAAGTTAAAAGAGTCAGATTTTGTTGAATATATAAAACAAAAAGAAATACTATTTATTAAAAACGATATTAAAAATTTGGATACAGGAAAAACAGACTATAGTAAATTATTAAAATATTATAAGAGAAAATTAGTAGATTATGGTGCGATGAAAGAACTTAGAAATTCTTATAAATCAGAAGGCAAATATATAAAAATTAAGGAAGTAGCCGAAAATGTATGAAATAATTTATAAAGATATTGAAAAAAAAGAAGAATATGAAGAAATAGTAAAAACGGTATTAGATGAATGTTTTAAAGAAGAAGGATTAGAAAATGCAAAATTGTATATTACAATTACATTAACAAATCCAGAAAATATAAGAGAAATAAATAAAAAATATAGAAATATAGATTATGCAACAGATGTATTATCATTCCCAATGTTTACACAAGAAGAATTAAAACAGAAAATGATAAAAAAAGATTATACATATGAAGATATGTTGGGTGATATCGTAATATCAATAAAAAAAGTTGAAGAACAGGCACAAGAATATGGTCATAGTTTTAGAAGAGAATTAAGTTATATGATAGTACACGGATTTTATCATTTAATGGGTTATGATCATATAAAAGAAGAGGACAAAGTTAAAATGAGGCCAAAGGAAGAAAAAATATTAAATACTTTAAAAATAGAAAGATAAAGTAAAGAAGGAGAAGGTATGAAAAAAAGTGGTGTAAAGATATTAATTATAGTATTAGTAATATTAATAATAGCTGCAGGAGGAGTATTAGCTTATAAAATTATGAAAGACAAAGAAAACACTGAAGAAACTTCAGAAGAAAATAATGTGTTAACAGCAAATGTTGAAGATAAAGAAATACAAATTTTTAAGGGAAATGATAGACCATTTGCAGTAATGATAGATAATCATAGTGATGCTTGGCCACAAGCAGGTTTGAAAAATGCATATATGGTTTATGAAATTATAGCAGAAGGTGGAGAAACACGATTAATGGCTCTATTCAAAGGAGTAAATGTAGAAAAAATTGGCCCTGTTAGAAGTGCAAGACACTATTTTATAGATTATGCTATGGAAAATGATGCGATATATGTGCACTTTGGTCAAAGCCCACAAGCAGAAAGTGATATAAAGAAGTTTAGTATAAATGATATAAATGGTATTGCAGAAGATGGAACAACTTTCTGGAGAACAAAAGACAAAGCAGCACCACATAATGCTTTAACAAGTACAGAAAAATTATTAAAATCAGCTAAAAGTAAAAAATATAAGACAACTTCAAATGAAGATAGCGTATTAAATTATGTAAAAAAAGAAGTGAATTTAGAAAATGGTGAAGATGCAATTAGTGTTACAATACCACATTCTAATCTTCAGACAGTAAAATATGTATATAATGAGGAAAGTAAAGTATATGAAAGATATGCAAGAAAAAAAGCACAAAAAGATTTAGAAACTGGAGAAATAGTTACAACTAAAAATATAATAATAACTTTCTGTGATAATTATACTTTATCAGATACGGAAAATAAGGGAAGACAAGGTTTAAAAAATATAGGAACATTTGATGGATATTATATAACTAATGGAAAAGCAATTAAAATAAAATGTATAAAAAATTCAAGAAATGAAAAGACAATATATCAAGATTTAGAAGGAAATAAAATTGAAATAAATGATGGAAATACATTTGTAAATATTTGTCCAATAAATAGTAATGTAATATTAGAAAAACCTAGCACAACAGACAATACAAATACAGGTAATAGTGTTGATAACACTTCTACTAATATAAATAAAAAATAAAAGAGGTAAAAATAATGAATGTTTATGATACAGCAAATAGACTAGCACAAGAAATAAAACAGTCTGAAGAATATGTCAATTATAAAATGGCAAAAGAAGCTTTAAATTTAAATAAAGAGTTAAAAGATAAAATGGCAGAATTTGAAAAGACAAGATATGAAGTACAAATAGAAATGATGCAGACTGGAAAAAATGATGAAGAAAAATATAAGAAAGTTCAAGAATTATATTCTAATTTAATAGAAAATGAAGAAGCTAAAAGATTTTTTGAAGCTGAGACAAAATTTAACATTATGATAGCAGATGTAAACAAAATCATAGGTGAGTCAATCAGAGATGTTATGCAATAAATTTACAGAGGATAGAAAAAATGGAATTTGTAATTATATTAATTATTAGTATATTATTAATTATTACTTTGGGAATTTTATTTGATTATAACAGGAAGAAAATAAAGAGTTTAGGAAAAAATGAAAAATTAGATAATATAGCCAAAAAATATCCAAGCAATATTGAAATTTGTAAATATATACTAAAGAAATTGAATAATGAAAGTGTGAAAATAGAAGAAAACAAAGACACAGAAGCAAGTCTATATATTGCAATTACAAATAAGATATCTATAGCTAATATTAGTAAGTCTTATACAAGGATTCAAACAATAGCACATGAATGTTTACATTCAATTCAAGATAGAAAAATACTATTATTTAACTTTGCTTTTTCAAACATATATTTAATGTATTTTATAATAATTTGCGTGTTAGGACTTTTAAAAATGCTTCCGTTAAAAATGATGTTTTTAGCGATATTGCTATTACTGAGTATATGCTATTATATGGTTAGAATTTATTTGGAAAATGATGCTATGCTTAAAGCAAAATATTTAGCTAAAGAATATATGGAAGAACAAAAAATTTCAACAAGAGATGAAATTACTGAAATGGTTGAAGAATTTGATAAAATAAATAATATAGGAATTAAATGTGTTAATTATAATTTCTTTTTAAACATTATGATAAAAGTAATAATATTTACAGTTATTTGTATAATAAGATAACTAAAAAAGTGTGGATAAAATCTACACTTTTATTAGTTTTTTAATAATAAATTCAATATTTCTGGATAAATTAAGTTTGCATTTTTATTCCAATTGTCAACAATTCTTTTTGCTCTTTGTCTAGAACCAGCACAAGTCTTTACTTCAAATACAGTTTCATTGTTTTCTACAATTTTACATTTTATTATATAATCATTTTCATTTTTCGGTGTAAATTCTGAAATTATAGAAGAATTCTCTTTTATTGAATTAAATTCTTTTTTGAAAATGTTGTCTGCTTTTAATTTCATAATACCTGGTAGTACATCTTTTGTAAGAATATATGCATTTATTCCTTCAGAAGTAATTTTTATTACTGGTTCTTTTTCTTTAGTATAGCTACCTACTAACTTTGAATCAATTAAATCAGTTAAAACCTGTTTAAAGTAAAAATAATTAATATCATTAATTGAAGTGATTATTTCAAACAAATTATCTTCGCTGATATCATCATTAATTAAATTTAAGATATATAATATTAATACCTTATTTTCTGCCAAAGTAGTAGCTTTATTAGAATTCGAACTCATAAATAGCACTCCTTACTTTGATTTGTTTTTTAGATTATAACATAGTTTACAAAAAAAGTAAAATAAATATAAAAAAATATTTAAAAAGATACAAAAAGTGATATAATATTTATTGTATAAAAATAAAAGTAATAGATAGGAGTGGAAAAATGAAAGATGGAAAAGTAGTTCTAGTAGGAACTGGATTTGTCGGAATGAGCATGGCTTATTCTATGTTAAATAGAGGGGGAGTTAATGAATTAATCTTAATTGATATTGATAAAGAAAAAACAATTGGTGAAGAAATGGATTTATCTCATGGATTACCATTTGCTCCACAAAAGATGGTAATAAGAGCCGGAGATTATAATGAATGTAAGGATGCTGAAGTTGTAGTTATTACTGCTGGAATTGCGCAAAAACCAGGACAAACTAGATTGGAATTGGCACAAACTAATACAAAGATTATAAAACAAATAACAAAAGATATAATGAGTAGTGGTTTTAATGGAATAATAGTTGTTGCAAGTAATCCAGTAGATTTGATGACATATGTTGTATCTAAAGTATCAGGACTTCCAAAAAACAAAGTAATTGGCTCAGGAACGGTATTAGATACTGCTAGACTTCGCTATCTATTAGCAGATTATTTAAAAGTATCTAGTAAAAATATTCATGCATACATTATGGGAGAACATGGTGATTCTTCTTTTGTTCCATGGGATCATTCTTATGTTGGATGTAAAAGAATAAAGGATATAATGAAAGATGGGAATTATCCAATAGAAGATTTAGAACGAATTCATAAGGGAGTTGTAAATGCAGCTTATGAAATTATTGAAAAGAAAAAAGCAACATATTATGGAATAGGAATGTCACTAAATAGATTAGTAAGAGCAATATTAGATAATGAGAATTCTATTTTAACAGTATCAACATATTTAAAAGATGGCGAATATGGGCAAGATGATATTTATATAGGAGTTCCAGCTGTTATAAACAAAGGTGGAGTAAGAGAATTATTAGATATTGATTTAAATGAAAAAGAACAAGCTAAATTAGATAATAGTTGCAAGTTAATTAAGCAAATGAGGGAAACATCAATAGATGAAATAATTAATAGAAAAGATTAAAAGGAGCAAATAATGCTCCTTTTTTTACTAAAACTAATTTTAGGTTTTAACAATTACTTTTGTTATTTTCTTGTCGATGCCACTACTTTTGCATAGTAGATATAATCAATTTTTTCTTGTGTAAAAAAAGAAGAATTAAAATTTGATGCATTTGCATACTCTACTATTTTAAATGCTAAAGCTTCCAAATTTAAACTGTCATATACCTTGGTTTTGAAAGACTTATCCCAAAGTTCTTTGAACTGTTTTATTAGTTTTTTTATTTCGCAAAGTTGTTCTTTTTTCATAAATTTGTCTCCTTTTCTCTCTTTTGATGTCGTTTAAGTAATTGTTACATAAATTAATTATAACATATTTATTAAAAAAAGTTAATATTTAAGAATAAAAAAATGTAATAGAACTGTAATGGAAAATAAATAACAAAAATATTATATAAAATATTGAGACTAAATTTTACAAACTTGTAAAAAAATGTTGACATACGGATAAAAGCGTTGTATAATATATAAGCATGAATTAAGCGATGAAGCTGAATGTGGCTACATTCTACATTTCCGTAAGAATGGAGGGAACTTCGGTGGAGTATGTCATGGCAAAGACCAGGCGGTAAGGAAACACACTTATCCCAGAATTATCATGCATATTTTGGGTTTTTATATAGGTAATATTCAAAACACCAGAGTGCGTTTTAACTTGCCACGGTAATTTTGATAGCTAAATATAGTTATCTAAAAGAAAAAAATTAAAAGGAGGGAAAATTACAATGGCAAACACAGTAGCAACAAGTGAGAAAATGAGAATAAGACTAAAAGCATATGACCATGTAGTTTTAGATCAGTCTGCTGAAAAGATAGTAGATACTGCTAAAAAAACAGGAGCAAAGGTTTCAGGTCCTATTCCACTACCAACACAAAAAGAAATCGTAACAATTTTACGTTCTCCACACAAATATAAAGATTCAAGAGAACAATTTGAAATGAGAACACATAAAAGAGTAATCGATATTCTTTATCCAACACAAAAAACAGTAGATAGTCTAATGAAATTAGAATTACCAGCTGGTGTTGATATAGAAATTAAATCATACTAATTTAAAGTAGAAAACAAAACCAAGCTGATATACATTTTAGATAAATGCAATATAAATATCAGCCAATAGTTAGGAGGAAATAAAATGAAAAAGGGAATTATCGGTAAAAAAATCGGTATGACACAAATTTTTGATGAAAAGGGAAATGTAATCCCAGTAACAGTTATTGAAGCAGAAGGAAATATAGTTGCACAAGTAAAAACTGTTGAAACAGATGGATATAATGCAATCCAATTAGGATATGGAGATGTAAAAGATAAACATATCAATAAACCAGAAGCAGGACATTTTGCAAAAGCAAAATTATCAAACAAGAAACATTTAAGAGAATTTAGATTAGATTCAATTGAAGGTTATAAAGTTGGAGATGAAATAAAAGCAGATATCTTTGAGGCTGGAGAAAAAGTTGATATACAAGGTACATCAAAAGGAAAAGGGTTCCAAGGTGTTATAAAACGTCATGGACAACATAGAGGACCAATGGGACATGGTTCTATGTATCATAGAAGACCAGGTTCAATGGGATCAACATCAACTCCAGGTAGAGTATTTAAAGGTAAAAAACTTCCAGGACATATGGGAAGAGTTACAGTAACAATACAAAACCTAGATGTTATAAGAGTAGACATGGATAAAAATGTAATATTAGTAAAAGGTAGTGTTCCAGGACCAAAAGGAGCTATCTTAAAAGTAAAATCAGCTGTAAAGGCTAGTAAATAGAGAGGAAGGAGGAAATTAGATTATGCCAAAAGTAGACGTATATGATATAAAAGGTAAAAAAGTAAGTGATATAGAATTACAAGATAGTGTATTTGGAATTGAGCCAAATGAAAATATTGTTCATGCAGTATTAGTAAATTATTTAGCTAATCAAAGACAAGGTACACAAAGCACAAAAACAAGAGCAGAAGTTTCTGGTGGTGGAAAAAAACCATGGAGACAAAAAGGAACAGGTAGAGCAAGACAAGGTTCAACAAGAAGCCCACAATGGATTAAAGGTGGTATTGCTTTAGGACCAAAACCACGTTCATACAAATATACAGTTAATAAAAAAGAAAAAAGACTTGCTATTAAATCAATTTTAAGTTCTAAAGTATTAGAAAAAGAATTAACAGTTGTTGATAAATTAGAATTAAAAGAAATCAAAACAAAATCAATGGTAAATGCTTTAGCTGCATTAAAAGTTGAAGGAAAAACATTAATTATTTTACCAGATAACAATAAAAATGTAGTTATGTCAGCAAGAAATATTGAAGGAGTTAAAACAATTCCAGCAAATAATATAAATGTATTTGATTTATTAAAATATACAAATCTAATTTTACCAGTTGACACTGTTAAAAAATTAGAGGAGGTGTACGCAAAATAATGAAACCAGAAGAAATTATAATTGCGCCAATCGTTACTGAAAAAAGTAATGACCAATTACAAGAAGGTAAATACACTTTCAAAGTAAATAAAAAAGCTACAAAAGTTGAGATAGCAAAAGCTGTTGAAAAACTTTTTGAAGTAAAAGTATTAAAAGTAAATACAATGAATGTAAATGGAAAAACGAAAAGAGTAGGATACCATATAGGTAAAACTTCAGATTGGAAAAAAGCTATAGTAACTATAGATACAAATCCACAAGAAGAAACATACCTAACTAAAGGTGGAAAAGAAGCAAAAGTTTCTAGAAAATATAAAGATTCAATTGATGAATTTATGGGAGCTTAGGCTAAAAAATAATATCGGGAAAGAACCCGGAAAATAAAGAATATCTGTACATGAAACAGGAAAAAATTCATGAGAAAGTTTAAAGGAGAGAATGAAAAATGGGAATGAAACATTTTAAACCATATACACCATCTAGAAGAAATATGACTGTATCTACATTTGAAGAAGTTACTAAAAAAACTCCTGAAAAATCTTTACTTGCAAAGAAAAGAAAAAATGCAGGAAGAAATTCATATGGTAGAATAACAGTAAGACACCAAGGTGGTGGAAATAGACAAAAATATAGAATAGTAGATTTTAAAAGAAATAAAGACAATATGGAAGCAACTGTTATTGGTATTGAATACGATCCAAACAGAAGTGCAAATATTGCATTAATCCAATATGAAGATGGGGAAAAAGCATATATATTAGCTCCTCAAGGATTAACAGATGGAGACAAAGTAATATCAGGAGAAGCAGTTGATATTAAACCAGGTAATTGCATGCCAATTAGCTCAATTCCAGTAGGTACATTAATTCATAATATTGAATTAAATCCAAAACAAGGTGGAAAATTAGTTAAAGCTGCAGGTCAAAGTGCACAATTAATGGCAAAAGAAGGAAAATATGCACATGTTAGACTTCCATCAGGAGAAATGAGATTAATATTATCAAACTGTAGAGCTACTATCGGAGTAATAGGAAATAGCGATCATGAAAATGTAAAAATTGGTAAAGCCGGAAGAAAAAGACATATGGGTATAAGACCAACAGTAAGAGGTTCTGTTATGAACCCAGTAGATCACCCACATGGTGGTGGTGAAGGTAGAGCTCCAGTAGGACACGCAGGACCAATGACACCTTGGGGTAAACCAGCTCTTGGATATAAAACAAGAAATAAAAAGAAATTATCTAACAAATTTATTGTTAAGAGAAGAAAATAATTCCTACAAAATTAGAACGATTTTTATTCTAATTTGTAGGACGGAGAAATCCGTTAAGAGAATAAATTAATAACTCTTAAGAAAGGAGGACATTTAAGTATGTCAAGATCAAGCAAGAAAAAACCATTTGTACAAGAAAAACTATTAAAAAGAATTGAAACAATGAATGAAACAGGAAATAAAGAAGTTTTAAAAACATGGTCAAGAGCATCAACAATATATCCACAAATGGTTGGTCATACAATTGCTGTACATGATGGAAGAAAACATGTTCCAATCTATATAGCAGAAGAAATGATAGGTCATAAATTAGGTGAATTTGCTCCTACAAGAACATATAAAGGTCATGCAGGAGACAAAACTACTAAAGTTAAGAAATAAAAGCCATAAGAACCAAGTATAAGGAGGGAATTTAAAGTGCAAGAGCAAGAAAAAGCAGTTATAAACGAAGCGAAAGCAACTCTAAAATATGTTAGAATTTCAAGTAGAAAAGTTAAAATAGTAGCAGATTTAATTAGAGGAAAAGATGTAGATGAAGCTTTAGCTATCGTAAAATTTACACCAAAAGCATCATCAGAAATAATAGAAAAATTATTAAAATCAGCAATTGCAAACGCTGAAAATAATCATGATATGAAACATGAAAATTTATATGTTGCTGAAATCTATGCAAATCAAGGGCCAACATTAAAGAGAATTAGACCAGCTGCAAAAGGATCAGCAGTAAGAATAAGAAAAAGAACAAGTCATATCACAATAGTTTTAAGAGAACATGAATAAAATTCAGGCAGGAAAGGTATTAAGAATATATACATTTCCTGACATTTAAAGAAAAGGAGGACTCATAAAAAATGGGACAAAAAGTACATCCAACAGGTGTAAGAGTTGGAATCATTAAAGATTGGAATTCTAAATGGTATGCAGATTCTAAAGATTTTGCGAATTACTTAGTAGAAGACCAAAAAATCCGTAAATTTTTAAAGAAAAAATTATACCAAGCTGGAATTTCTAAAATTGAAATAGAAAGAACAGCAAAAGCTGTAAAAGTAAACTTATATACTGCAAAACCAGGAATAGTTATTGGAAAAGGTGGAGCAGGAGTTGAAAGTGTAAAAGAAGAACTTGCAAAACTAATAGGAAAAGAAGTTAATTTAAATATTGTAGAAGTTAAAAATGCAGATTTAGATAGCCAATTAGTAGCAGAAAATATTGCAGGACAATTAGAAAGAAGAATTTCATTTAGAAGAGCTATGAAACAATGCATGCAAAAATCTATGAAAGCAGGTGCTTTAGGAATAAAAACTTCAGTATCTGGAAGATTAGGTGGAGCTGACATGGCTAGAACTGAATTCTATAAAGAAGGAAATATTCCTCTACAAACTTTAAGAGCTGATATTGATTATGGATTTGCAGAAGCAGATACAACATACGGAAAAATCGGTGTAAAAGTTTGGATATATAAAGGAGAAGTTCTTCCTGAAAAGAAAATGGAAGGAGGAGACAAATAATGCCATTAATGCCAAAAAGAACAAAACATAGAAAAATGCAAAAAGGTAGAATGAGAGGAAAAGCAACAAGAGGAAATAGAGTTACAGATGGAGAATATGGAATCCAAGCAGTAACAGGAGCTTTAGTTACAGGAAATCAAATTGAAGCTGCCAGAATTGCTATGACTCGTTATATAAAAAGAGGTGGAAAAGTTTGGATAAAAATCTTTCCAGACAAACCAATAACTGCAAAACCTATCGGTACTCGTATGGGTAAAGGTAAAGGTGCTCCAGAATATTGGGTAGCAGTTGTAAAACCAGGTAGAGTTATGTTTGAAATAGCTGGTGTACCTGAAGAAACTGCAAGAGAAGCCTTAAGGCTTGCTATGAATAAACTACCTAACAAAACAAAATTTGTAGCAAGAGAATCTGAAAAGGTAGGTGAAAATGATGAAGATAAATAAAATAAGAGAAATGTCTTCACCAGATTTAGAAAAAGAATTAGGTGAACTAAAAACAGAATTATTTAAATTAAAATTTAGTTTAGCTACACATGGATTAGATAATCCTATGAAAATAAAAGAAGTAAAAAGAGATATAGCTAAAATAAATACAGTATTAACAGAAAGAAAAATGTTAGACAATAAAAAAGCATAAATCAAGAGAATAAGTATGTAAAACAAGCTAAATCATTTACATGAGAATGAAAGAAAGGAGAAATCTAAATGGAAGAAAGAAATCTTCGTAAAGTTATGATTGGGACTGTTACATCAAACAAGATGGATAAAACAGTTGTAGTAGCTGTAGAAACTAGTGTAAGTCATAAGATGTATGGAAAAACAGTAAAAAGAACTTATAAGTTAAAAGCTCATGATGAAGAAAATGTTTGTCAAATAGGAGACAAAGTTAAAGTAATGGAAACTAGACCACTTTCTAAGGATAAAAGATGGAGAGTTGTTGAAGTTGTAGAAAAAGCAGATATAAAATAAGAATTTGAAAGGAGGAACCATAAATGATACAACAACAAACAAGATTAAAAGTAGCAGATAACACAGGAGCAAAAGAAATTATGTGTATAAGATGTTTAGGTGGTTCATATAGAAAAACATCTAACATTGGAGACGTAATAGTTGCATCTGTTAAATCAGCAACACCAGGTGGAGTTGTAAAAAAAGGTGAAGTTGTAAAAGCTGTTATAGTTAGATCTAAAAAAGGATTAAGAAGACCAGATGGTTCATATATAAAATTTGATGAAAATGCAGCAGTAATAATCAAAGAAGACGGAACACCAAAAGGAACACGTATCTTTGGACCAGTTGCAAGAGAATTAAGAGAAAAGGACTATATGAAAATACTTTCATTAGCTCCAGAAGTTCTATAATAAAGAAAAGGAGGTAGGCTCTAAATGAGAATCAAAAAAGGTGATAATGTTCAAGTTTTATCTGGAAATGATAAAGGTAAAACAGGAGAAGTTTTAGAAGTAATACCAAAAGCTGATAAAATTATTGTAAAAGGCGTAAACATTAGAAAAAAACACGTAAAAGCAAGAAAACAAGGAGAAGAAAGTGGAATTATATCAGTAGAATGTGCAATTCCAAGTGCAAAAGTAAATGTAGTATGTCCTAAATGTGGAAAGACTACAAGAGTTGGATATAGTATAGAAAAAGAAGAAAAAGTTCGTGTTTGTAAAAAATGTGGAGCAAAATTAAAATAAGAAGTCAAATAAGAAAGGAGGATTAATAACTAATGGAAAAATTAAAAGAACAATATCAAAAAGAAGTAGTTCCAGCGTTAATGAAAAAATTTGAATATAAATCTATTATGCAAGTTCCAAAACTTGATAAAATAGTTATAAATATAGGATTAGGAGATTTAAAGGAGAATCCTAAAGCTTTAGAAAATGCAATGAATGATTTAACACAAATTACAGGTCAAAGACCAGTTGTAACAAAAGCAAAAAAATCAATAGCTGCATTTAAATTAAGAGAAGGTGTAAACATTGGTTGCAAAGTAACTTTAAGAGCAGACAAGATGTACGATTTTGCATATAAACTATTCAATGTTGCATTACCAAGAGTAAGAGATTTTAGAGGAGTTTCAAACCATTCTTTTGATGGTAGAGGAAATTACTCTATGGGTATTAAAGAACAATTAATATTCCCTGAAATTGAATATGATAAAGTTGATAAATTAAGAGGTATGGATATTATATTTGTAACAACAGCTAAAACAGATGAAGAGTCTAAAGAGTTATTAAAACTTTTAGGAATGCCTTTTAAAAATTAATTTCAAATTAAATGAATTAGTCAAAGGAAAGGAGTAAAACTATGGCTAAAAAATCAATGAAAATAAAACAAGCTAGACCACAAAAATATAAAACTAGAGAATATAACAGATGTAAATTATGTGGTAGACCTCATAGTTATATTAGAAAATATGGAATATGCCGTGTTTGTTTTAGAGAGTTAGCTCACAAAGGAGAAATCCCTGGAGTTAAAAAAGCTAGCTGGTAATAAAAATATTCAAATTAAGTTTTGTAAAAATATAAAATAAAGATAAAAAGATTAAGAAAAAGGAGGTAAGTAATTAATGAACATTACAGATCCAATAGCAGATATGTTAACAAGAATTAGAAATGCAAATAGTTCAAAACATAAAACAGTAGATATCCCATCTTCAAATATGAAATTAGGAATTGCTGAAATTTTATTTAGAGAAGGATATATAAAATCTTTTGAGGAAATAAAAGATGATACTCAAGGAATCATTAGAATTACTTTAAAATACGATGAAAAAGGAACTAGAGTAATTGATGGTTTAAAAAGAATTAGTAAACCAGGATTAAGAGTATATGCATCAAAAGAAGAATTACCAAAAGTATTAAATGGATTAGGAATTGCTATTATTTCTACATCACAAGGATTAAAAACAGATAAAGAAGCAAGAGCACTAGGTATCGGTGGAGAAGTGTTAGCATATATCTGGTAGAAAAATAAAAAAGGAGGGAAAACTACAAAATGTCAAGAATAGGAAATAAACCAATTACAGTACCATCAGAAGTAACAATTAAAATTGATGGACAAAAAATAACTGTAACAGGACCTAAAGGTACATTAGAAAGAGAAATACATAAAAATATTTCTTTAGAAATGAACGAAAATGAAATTAAAGTTATAAGAAAAAATGATGAACCACAAAATAGAAGTTTACATGGTTTAACAAGAACTTTAATAAATAATATGATAATTGGTGTAACTAGCGAATATAGTAAAGAACTACAAATCAATGGAGTTGGTTACAGAGTACAAAAACAAGGAAATAATTTAAATTTAACATTAGGATATTCACATCCAGTTATATTTGAAGCACCAGCAGGAATTACTTTTGATGTTCCAAATCCTAATACAATTATAGTAAAAGGAATTGATAAGGAATTAGTTGGTCAAACAGCAGCAGTTATTAGAACTAAAAGACCACCAGAAGTATATAGAGGTAAAGGTATTAAATATGCTGATGAAGTTATTAGACGTAAAGAAGGTAAAACTGGTAAATAAATTTAAACCTTAAAAGAAAGGAGTAATAGAAATGGTTAAAAAGACAGATAGAAAAATGGAAAGAACAAGAAGACATTTAAGAGTTAGAAGAAAAATATCTGGAACAAGCGAAAGACCAAGATTATGTGTATATAGAAGTAATACAAATTTATATGTACAAATTATTGATGATGTTGCAGGAAACACATTAGTTTCAGCTTCTACATTAGATAAAGAAATAAAAACAAAACATGCTAATAAAGAAGCAGCAAAAGAATTAGGAACATTAATTGCCAAAAAAGCAGTAGCTAAAAAAATTAATACAGTAGTATTTGACCGTGGTGGATACATATATCACGGAGTAGTTAAAGAATTAGCAGATGCTGCAAGAGAAGGTGGATTAGAATTCTAATTATTAAAAAGTAAGGAGGAAAAACAAAAACCTATGGAAGAAAATAAAGAATTAAAAGAAAAAGTTGTTGCTATTAACAGAGTTGCTAAAGTTGTTAAAGGTGGTAGAACTTTTAGATTTAGTGCAGTTGTAGTTGTTGGTGATGAAAATGGTCATGTAGGTGTTGGAAATGGTAAAGCAGCTGAAGTTCCAGATGCTATCAAAAAAGCAATACAAGAAGCAAAGAAAAATTTAGTAGAAGTACCAATTGTTGAAACATCAGTACCACACGAATACATTGGAACTTTTGGTAGTGCAAAAGTAATGTTAAAACCAGCAGCAATAGGTACTGGAGTTATTGCTGGTGGAAGTGTTAGACCAGTACTAGAACTTGCAGGATATAAAAATATTAGAACAAAAGTTATTGGAACTAATAATCCAAGAAACGTTGTTTATGCTACAATTGAAGGTTTAAAATCAATGCAAACTATTGAATCAGTAGCTAAAAAAAGAGGTAAAAAAGTAGAAGAAATTTTATAGTAAATACAAATAAAAAGAAGAGGAGGTGCAAACTCAAATGAAATTAGACGATTTAAAGCCAGCTGTAAAAAAAGTAGAAAGAAATAGAGTAGGTCGTGGAATGGCTTCTGGAAACGGAAAAACTTCTGGAAGAGGTCATAAAGGACAAAAGGCAAGAAGTGGTGGAGGCGTAAGAAGAGGATTTGAAGGAGGTCAAACACCACTATATAGAAGATTACCAAAAAGAGGATTTACTAATATATATAGAAAAAATTATACAGAAGTAACATTTACAATGCTAAATAAATCTAAAGCAACAGATGTTACAGCTGAAAGCCTATTAGAGGAAGGAATTATTGGTAAAATCAATGATGGTATCGTTATATTAGCAACAGGAAAATTAGATAAAAAATTAAATGTTAAAGCCAAAAGATTTACAACAAAAGCAAAAGAGCAAATTGAAGCTTTAGGTGGAAAGGCTGAGGTGATTTAATTGTTTAAAACAATCAAAAATGCTATTTCAACACCAGATGTTAGAAAAAAATTATTATATACATTACTTTTAGTAGTAGTATTTAGACTAGGATGTTTTATTACAGTACCTGGAGTAAATAGTATAACATTAAATGAAGCAATGCAAAATACAAATGGGATAGCAGGACTAATAGATATGATTTCAGGAGGAGCTTTTTCAAGATTTTCTCTTTTTGCAATGTCAATTAGTCCATATATAACAGCATCTATTGTAATTCAGCTATTGGCAATGATTATTCCATCCTTAGAAAAATTGACAAAAGAAGGTGGAGAAGAAGGAAGAAAGAAGATAAATCGTTATACTAAATTATTAACTATTGTGTTAGCATTAGTTGAAGGAATAGGAATCTATTTATCATATAAATCTTCTGGAATATTTGTAAATGACAGTTTTATAACTGCGCTATTAGTAATAGCAGGATTGGTTGCTGGAACTTCAATATTAATGTGGTTAGGTGAACAAATTACAAGTAAAGGAATTGGAAATGGAATATCATTACTAATTTTTATTGGTATTATTTCAAGATTACCAAGTGGCGTAGCTACATTATGGAGTTTAATTATGCCATCTACAGGATTCAGTACAACTGGATTACTAACAGCTATAGGAATTATATTAGGAGCAATTATTTTAGTTGCAGGAGTTGTATTTGTACAACAAGCCGAAAGAAGAGTTCCAGTACAATATTCTAAAAAAGTAGTTGGAAGAAAAATGGTAGGTGCACAAAGCACACATATTCCATTAAAACTTGCTATGGCAGGAGTTATGCCAGTAATTTTTGCATCATCATTTATGACATTTCCAGCTATGATTATTCAAATATTTGTACATGATATAGCAAATCAAACAGGATTTTTAGCAGGATTATATAAATTCTCAATTGCTACATCAACTTCAAGTGTAGGATGGGGATATTCTCTTGCTAATGCTATTGTTTATTTATTATTAATTATAGGATTTACATTTTTCTATACTTATGCTACATTTAATCCAGCAGAAGTATCAAATAATATTAAGAAAAATGGTGGATTCATACCAGGTATTAGAGCAGGAAAGCCAACAACAGAATATTTATCATCAATAATATCTAAACTTACATGGTTTGGTGGATTCTTTTTGGCATTAATTGCTATTATACCAATGTTATTAAGATTTACAAACCTAAACATTGCTTTTGGTGGAACTTCAATATTAATTGTTGTAGGTGTTGCACTAGAAACTGTTCAACAACTAGAATCTCAATTAGCAATGAGACATTATAAGGGATTTTTAGAATAAAATAAAGAAGAAAGAATAAATAAAAAGGCAAAGAAAATAAAATTTAAAGGTTTATTTTATATAAATAAAATTTCCTTGCCTTTTCATTTTATTTCTTGCTTTAATAATTTTTATAATGTTTATCACAAGGATAGGTATTATAAAGATTATTAAATATAGTATAAGTTAGTAGTCTTAAAACAAAAGTAGAGGAAGTGTTTATATGGTAATTATAATGTTAGGAGCGCCAGGAACAGGGAAAGGTACAGTAGCAGGAATTTTAATGCAAAAACTTGAGATACCACAAGTATCAACAGGAGATATTTTTAGAAAACACATAAAAGAAAAAACAGAATTAGGGAAAATAGCAGAATCATATATATCAAAAGGAGCACTAGTTCCAGATGATATTACAGTAAATATTATAAAAGATAGATTAAAAGATAAAGATGTAGAAAATGGAATTATACTAGATGGATTTCCAAGAACTGTAAAACAAGCAGAGGAATTAGACAAAATGTTAAAACAAGAAGGAAAAAAAGTAGATTTAGTTATTAATTTAACTACACCAGAAGAAGAAATAATAGAAAGAATTGTAAATAGAAGAATATGTTCTAATCAAGAATGCAAAGAAGTATATAATTTAGTATTAAGACCACCTGTAAAAGAGGGACTTTGCGACAAATGTGGTCATGAATTAATACAACGAAAAGATGATACTATAGAAACAGTAAAATCACGATTAGATAATTATTTTAAACAAACAAGTCCACTTGTAGAATATTATGAAGAACAAGGAAAACTACAATCTGAAATGGTTAGCAAATCAATAAATAAATTAGGAAAAGATGTAGCAGAAGATATTGTTGAATATATTAAAAATATGTAATAAAAAATAAATTTTTTAATTAAGGAGACGATAAAGTTGGTAACAATAAAATCACAAAAAGAAATTGAATTAATGAAAAAGGCATGTAATGTTGTTGCTATTATGTATGATAAGCTAGAAAAGGAAATAAAGCCAGGAATGTCAACATGGGAATTAGACCAAATTGCAGAAAAAATAATGAGAAGTTTAGGAGCTATTCCAGCAGAGAAAGGATATAACCCAGGAATCAAGGGGATACCACCATATCCAGCAGCAACTTGTATTTCAATTAATGATGAGGTAATTCATGGAGTACCTTCAAAAAATAAAATTATAAAAGAAGGAGATATTGTAAGTATTGACACAGTTGCATTAAAAGATGGATATAATGGTGATGCAGCAAGAACTTTTATAGTTGGGAATGTATCTAAAGAAGCAAAAAGATTGATAGAAGTTACAAAACAAGCCTTTTTTGAAGGAATAAAATATGCACAACCAGGATATAGAATAGGTGATATATCACATGCAATTGGAGAATATGTACATTCACAGGGATACTCAGTTGTAAGAGAATTTCAAGGACATGGAATTGGAAAAAGTATGCATGAAGATCCTCGGAATTCCTAATTATGGTAAAGCAGGAAGAGGTATTAGATTGGAACCAGGAATGACTTTAGCGATAGAACCTATGGTAATACAAGGAAAACCAAATATTTTAGAATTGGATGATGGTTGGACTATTATTACAGAAGATGGAAGTTTATCAGCACATTATGAAAATACAATTTTAATTACTAAAAAAGAACCAGAAATCTTGACAATGCTTTAATCATGTTGTATAATATAGTAGTTATTATGCATAATAGCCAAATTGTGCATAAAATGGAAAAACTCTTTAAATAGGAGGGATAAAATTGGCAAAAGAAGATGTTATAGAAGTTGAAGGAACAGTAGTAGAGGCACTACCAAATACAAATTTTAAGGTAGAACTTGAAAATGGACATCAAATATTAGCTCATATATCAGGTAAATTAAGAATGAATTATATAAAAATACTTCCTGGTGATAAAGTGAAAGTAGAACTTTCACCTTATGATTTAACAAAAGGAAGAATTACTTGGAGAGCAAAATAAACAAAATATTAAGAAATTAACCCAAAAATAAATAAACAAAGCAAGCCAAGGAGGTGCTAATAAAATGAAAGTAAGACCATCAGTAAAAAAAATGTGTGACAAATGTAAAGTAATAAAAAGAAAAGGTGTAATTAGAGTTATTTGTGAAAACCCTAAACACAAACAAAGACAAGGTTAATCCTTAAATTAGTTTATAACACAAATTAGGTAGCGGCTGTGAATCCTTATCTTATAAGGATTACATATCAAATTTGTGTTTATATATATGTTTTAAAATAGTTAAAAGTGGCTAGAAGCAATAAGGCTTACTAGTGCATTTCACCTTTTAAGATATTTTAGGACAAACAAATATAAAAAATTTGGAGGTGCAAAAAAATATGGCTCGTATAGCAGGAGTAGACTTACCTAAAGAAAAAAGAGTAGAAATAGGACTTACTTATATTTATGGAATAGGAGTATCAAGTTCTAGAAAAATTCTTGAAAAAGCAGGTGTAAATCCAGATACTAGAATTAAAGATTTAACAGACGAACAAGTAAATGATATCAGAAAAGTAATTGATGAATCTTATACAGTAGAAGGAGACTTAAGAAGAGAAGTAGCATTAAACATTAAAAGACTTACAGAAATTGGATGCTACAGAGGATTAAGACATAGAAGAGGTTTACCAGTAAGAGGTCAAAGAACAAAAACTAATGCTAGAACAAGAAAAGGACCTAGAAAATTAGTTAGCAAAAGCAAAAAATAATTCGAATAATTAAGATTTCAAAATAAATAAAATAAAATTTTGAATAAGGAGGAAAAAGCAAAATGGCTAAAACTGTAACAACAAAAAAAGTAGCTAGAAGAAATAGAAAAAACATCGAAAAGGGTGCTGCTCATATTCATTCTAGTTTTAACAATACAATAGTTACAATTACAGATACACAAGGAAATGGTATATCATGGGCAAGTGCAGGAGAATTAGGATATAAAGGTTCTAGAAAAAGCACACCATTTGCAGCAGGTCAAGTTGCTGAAAAGGCTGCTAAAGCTGCTATGGAACATGGATTAAAATCTGTTGAAGTATTTGTTAAAGGACCAGGTTCAGGTAGAGAAGCTGCAATTAGAGCACTTCAAACAGCTGGTTTAGAAATAAGTGCTATAAAAGATGTAACACCAATTCCACATAATGGTTGTAGACCACCAAAAAGAAGAAGAGTATAATTTTATAAAAAATTCATAAAAAGAAATGGAAAAGTAGAATGAAAGGAGTAAAAAAATGGCAAGATATAAAGACGAACAATGCCGTAGATGCCGTAGAGAAGGACAAAAATTGTTCTTAAAAGGTGAAAGATGTTATTCTGATAAATGTAGTATATCAAGAAGAAATTATGCACCAGGACAACATGGACAAAAAAGAGCAAAACTTTCTGAATACGGAACTCAATTAAGAGAAAAACAAAAAACAAAAGCATATTATGGAGTCGGAGAAAAACAATTTAGAAAATATTTTGAAATGGCTTCTAATAAAAAAGGTGTAACAGGTGAAAACTTATTACAAATTTTAGAAAGTAGATTAGATAACGTTGTTTATAGATTAGGGTTTGGAGTATCTAGAGCACAAGCTAGACAATTTGTAAACCATGCACAATTTGAAGTAAATGGTAAAAAAGTAGATATTCCATCTTATTTAGTAAAACCAGGAGATATTATAACAGTTAGAGAAAGTAAAAAAGATAATCCTACAATCAAAGTAAATGTAGAAGAATCTAGCAAAAGACCAGTACCTGCATGGCTTGAAAAAGATAGTAAAAACATAAGTGGTAAAGTAATTAGATTAGCGTCTAGAGAAGATATTGATATTCCAATCGAAGAACATTTAATAGTAGAGCTTTACTCAAAATAATAACTAAAAGTAATAAAAAAGGTTTAATCAAAACTTTAAAAATTTTACTTATAAAAGTCAAAACTTATACAGTTTTAAAAAATTTGAGATATACTCTCGAATATTAGGAGGTAAAAATGATAGAATTTGAAAAGCCAAATATTGAATGTCTAGAAGTCGATGATACAAAAAATTATGCAAAATTTGTATGTGAACCATTAGAAAGAGGTTATGGAGTAACAATAGGAAATTCTCTTAGAAGAATTTTACTTTCATCACTTCCAGGATGTAGCATAACAAGTGTAAAGATTGATGGAGTATTACATGAATTTTCAAGTATACAAAATGTGGTAGAAGATGTGCCAGAGATTATTGTTAATCTTAAAAATGTAAGATTAAAATTTGATGAAAATGAAGAAAAAGTGTTAAGAATTGATTATAAAGGTGCAGGAGAAGTCTTAGCATCAGATATTATAACAGATGGAACTGTTGAAATATTAAATCCAGACTTACATATAGCAACTGTTTCTGAAGGTGGACACTTAAAAATGGAAATGACAGCTGATAGAGGTAGAGGATACAATTCATCAGATAAAAATAAAAAGCCAAATCAAGACATATCTGTACTTCCAATAGATTCAATATATACACCTGTAAAAAAAGTAAACTATCAAGTAGAAAATACAAGAGTTGGACAAATGGTTGATTATGATAAATTAGTAATCGAAGTTTGGACAGATGGAAGCTTAAAAGCACATGAAGCTTTAAGTTTAGCAGCTAAGGTAATGACAGGACATTTAGAATTATTTATAGATTTATCAGAAGCTACAAAAAATACGCAAGTTATGATAGAAAAAGAAGAATCTAAAAAAGAAAAAGTATTAGAAATGTCAATTGAAGAATTAGAATTATCTGTAAGATCATTCAATTGTTTAAAAAGAGCTGGAATTGCTACAGTTGAAGATTTAACAAATAAATCAGAAACAGATATGATGAAAGTAAGAAATTTAGGTAAGAAATCATTTGACGAAGTAACAGCAAAATTACATTCACTAGGATTAGATTTTGCTAAAGAAGACGAGTAAAAATTAGGGTTAAAGGAGAGTGAAAAAATTGGCTACTAATAGAAAATTAGGAAAACCAACAGATATAAGAATGGCAATGCTAAAAACTTTAACAACTGACCTTATTATGTATGGAAAAGTTGAAACAACTTTAGCTAGAGCTAAAGAAGTAAAATCAATTGCTGATAGTTTAATATCACTTGCAATAAAAGAAAAAGACAACTTTGAGATGGTAGATGTTAAAGTAGTAAAAGCTAAATTAGATGCAAAAGGTAACAAAGAAACAGAATTAGTAAAAAGCAAAAACGGAAAAGAATATTTAAAAGTAGTAAAAGAAGAAACTACTGAAAAGAGACAAAAAGATATGCCATCTAGATTAAATGCTAGAAGAAAAATGATGAAAACATTAAATAAAGTAAAAGATAGTGAAGGTAATAATGTAGATTTACCATCAAAATTGTTTAATGAAATAGCTCCAAAATATGCTGGTAAAAATGTAGGAGGTTATACTCGTATAATAAAAGCTGGACCTCGTAGAGGAGACGGAGCAGAAGTTGCAATATTACAACTTATTTAGGAATAATTAAAATATTGATAAAAAAGATAAATTACTATATGGTAGTCTATCTTTTTTGTTTTGTCCAAGTGTTGTGATGGGAAAATAAATATAAAATCTATTGTTAGTATTGTAGAATTATTTATTTTATTTTACAATTATAAAAAATAAAAACATTATATTGAAATTTTAAAAAAAATGTGCTATATTAAAATTACAGGTTATCCTGCATAAAAATTACAAAAGAAGGAGAGATAAAAAATGATAAAACTAAA